>OHBC01000283.1_pt1 | contig 42810 bp, 40 predicted proteins | sample 1577331 | NCBI WGS metagenome assembly OHBC01 (sample SAMEA3879570, study PRJEB24766) | human gut metagenome | biome: human-associated habitat; feature: feces | place: USA | collected 1985/1987
ATCTCCACCAATTGCACGATACCGGCAATAACGGCAATGAAAAGAATAAAACTCAAGAAACTAAGGTCGACACCTTCGATAATAGCGTTGGCAGCCAGCACCTTAGTCTGCAACAGATAGTTGACCGGAAGCGTCACCAGCAACACGAAAGTCACGGCGATACCCAGTCCTACGGCAGTCTTCACATTCTTCGATACAGCCAGGTATGAACACATACCCAAGAAGAACGCGAATATCATGTTGTCCACAAAGATAGAGCGGACGAATAAGCTTAATAAATGTTCCATATCTTTTAATTAAGAATTAAGAATGAAGAATTAATTACTTTCTTCCTGCAGTTCTTTGTGACGTGAACGTTGGTACCAGATAATGCAAGCGACGATAATCAGCGCCATCGGAGGCATCAACATCAGACCGTTGTTCACGTATCCGATTTTCTGAATAGGCTCGTAGTTCAAGATGTTGAAACCGAGCAATGTTCCCGAACCCAGCAGTTCGCGGAAGAACGCAACGATAACAAGAATCTTGGCGTAACCCAATCCGTTACCTACACCATCCAGGAAAGATTCCCACGGGCCGTTCTGCATGGCAAATGCTTCCAGGCGTCCCATCAGGATACAGTTGGTAATGATCAGACCTACATATACAGAAAGCTGCACGCTTACATCGTATGCAAATGCTTTCAGAATCTCACTTACGATAGTCACCAACGCAGCTACCACAACCAACTGAACGATGATACGGATACGGTTAGGAATGGTTTTGCGCAACAATGAAATCACCACGTTAGAAAACGCCGTAATAACCGTAACCGAAAGTCCCATCACGATAGCAGGCTCCAGTTTTGCGGTAACGGCAAGTGCGGAACAGATACCGAGCACCTGTACGGTTACCGGATTGTCTATTCCCAACGGAGCAGAGAATACTTCTTTATTCTTCTTCGAAAACAATTGTCCCATATTCTATTTTTCTCCTCCTCATTATTTAGTTAAAAATTTCACGTATTCTTTCAAACACTTTTTCAGCATAGTGTCCACGCCTACCGAAGTGATTGTACCACCGGAGATACCATCCACCTGATAATCAGCTTTCTCCACCTTACCATGTTTCACCACACTCAAGGCAACACTATCATTCGCCAATGTTTTCTTGCCCACAAATTCCTGTTGGAACCAGTCAGTTGCGATCTCAGCACCCAACCCCGGAGTTTCACTCGCATGAGAGAAATAAGTACCGTATACAGTATCTTTGTCCTCATTCAGTGCGACATATCCCCAGATAGCGCCCCAAAGACCTACACCGTAAACAGGAACTACGTATTTCGTCTGTCCGTCCACTTCGCAGACAAACACATGAAGACGTTTTTTCTCTTTCGCTTCTTTCTCATAGTTCGTAGCAAAGTCTCCTGTGTTTTCGGTCAACGTACCGTCAGCGTTCATCAGCATATCGCCTTTCACATATTTCTTATATTCAGCATCCGCATCCTCCACATTCTTAATATTCAATGCGGCAAGAATCTGCTTCTTCGTATCCAACTGTACATTCTTGTCTTGCGTAGCTTTCAGTGAAGAGCTGACGAATGCCAGAAGGAATGCAACGATAATAACCATTACCGAAGCATAAATGATAGTATAACTGTTACTATTTGTATTCATTTTCATTCGGTATTTATTGGTTAGACTTGATAGCACGTTTTTCACGACGGCTGATATTGCCCTGTACCACACAGTAGTCAATCAGCGGAGCGAAGATGTTCATCAACAGGATGGCGAGCATCATACCTTCCGGATAACCCGGGTTCAGCACACGGATGACAACAGCCATCACACCGATGAGGAATCCGAAGATATACTTGCCTTTTTCAGTACGTGCGGACGTTACGGGGTCGGTAGCCATAAATACGGCGCCGAAACAGAAACCGCCGAGCACAAGATGTTCGTACCACGGCATATTTGCCATAGCATTGCCTTCCATGCCGATCGCGTTGAATACCCATGCCATGAACGCGCCACCTACAAATACGGAAATCATTGTCTTCCAACTAGCAACGCCTGTCCAAAGCAAGATAACCGCACCAATCAGAATAGCGATCACACTGGTTTCACCGATCGAACCGGGAATCAGCCCTGTCACCATGTCCATACTGAACTCAGGAGCAGCGCCTGTCGTAGCGGCCACACCGAGCGGAGTGGCAACCGTCAATCCATCCACCGTCTGTCCCAAACCGAAGATACTGTCGCCCGACACCCAAACGGCATCACCGGACATCTTGGTCGGATATGCGAAGAACAGGAATGCGCGAGTGATCAATGCCACATTAAAGATATTCATACCTGTACCGCCGAAAACCTCTTTTGCGAAGATCACAGAGAATGCGGTAGCTACGGCAAGAATCCACAGCGGACAGTCTACCGGAACGATCATCGGGATCAGGATACCGGAAACGAGGAATCCTTCCTGAATTTCCTCCTTCTTCCATTGAGCCACAACGAACTCAATACCCAGACCTACCACGTATGATACGATAATTTTCGGCAACACTGCCAGGAATCCGTAGATAAACATCTCAAAGAAACTACCGGTAGCGCCCGTGTGAGTGAAATGCTGATAACCTACGTTGTACATACCGAACAAGAGAGCCGGTATTAACGAAATAACCACAATCGACATGATGCGTTTGCTATCGATTGCGTCGTGTATGTGCGTTCCCGTTTTCGCAGTCTTGCTGGGCACGAACAGGAATGTTTCGAAGCCGTCGAACACCGACTGGAATGCGTGGAATTTACCGCCCTCTTCAAAGTTCGGCTTTATCTTATCGAGATAATTTCTTAACGCTTTCATTAATATATTTACTATTTTACTATTTACAATTTACTATTTGCCGACAGTCGGGCGATTATGCCATTTCAGCTCGCAGCATATCGAGTCCGGCACGAACGATGCGTTGCAGTTCCATCTTCGAAGAGCAGACGAATTCGCAGAGGGCGAAATCTTCGGGTGCGACTTCGTAGATACCAAGCGCTTCCATACGGTCGATATCACCGGCGATGATAGCCTTAATCAGAAATTCGGGCAGGATATCCATCGGTAATACCTTGTCGTACTCACCGGACATGATCATATGGCGTTCGCCACCTTTCACGCGGGCATCCAATGTATACTCCTTCTTGCCCATCAGCCAACTGAAGTATGAGCGGTTGGCACTGAACTGATTGAAACGCGGCATGATCCATCCGAGCATTTCATGAATATCATCCCCTTCGGGAATCACCGTCAACTGGCTGTGGAACGCTCCCAAGAATCCGTTCGGAGACACTTGCTTTCCAGTCAGCACATTACCGCTGATATAGCGCAAGTCCTTGTCCTTGGTGACATTGTCGGCAAACACGTTGGTGAGCAGCGCCCCTACCTGAAGTTTGCAGTAAGCAGGTTTCAGCACTTCGGAACCTGTCACTGCCACCGTACGGGTGAAATTCACACGACCGGTATTGAAAAGACGGCCGATGAAGATAACAGCTTGCGGATCAATAGTCCATACCGTTTCTCCTTTAGAGACAGGGTCGAGATGGTTGATCTGAACGCCCACGTTACCGGCGGGGTTCGGTCCGTCGAATGCGGTGATTGTAACGTTCTTGGCCTGCGTCAGAGCGGCAGCATTCTGTTTCACGCTGATACTCAGATAAGTTTTTGCCAGTTTGGCGAGCGCATCGAGTCCTGTCTGGAAATTTGCTTCTTCACCTTTCAGCGCAAACTCAAAATCGGGTGCCAGCGGATTGGTATCGAAAGCAGAAACGAAGATACCTTTCGGAGTCACCGTCGGATCTGCGATAATGTCATAAGGACGTTGTCTGATAAATGCGAAAAGACCGGCTTCCAGCAAAGCGTTCTTTACAGCCTCCGCATCCATCGTTGCCACATTCTTCTTGCCAAATTCCTCGTAGTCCTGCTCAGTAGCAGCTTCTACCACGATGTTCAACACCTTACGACGAGCTCCACGCTCTACACTCGTCACTACGCCGCTCACGGGCGAAACAAATTTAATTTCAGGATGATACTTGTCGATAAACAAGGGTCCACCGGCCATCACATATTCCTGTTCCTTTACAAGCACCTTCGGTGTCACACCAGGAAAATCATCGGGCACGAGGGCGTAAAAACCCGGCTCCTTCACTGTTGTGTACGTTTCAGCAGCTTTACCTTTCAGGTTTATGTCAAGGCCTTTGCGTAACTTTATTACATTTGCCATGCTATATAAAATAATGGTTTCATAAATTTGCCGCAAAAGTAATAAATAAGATTGGGATTCGGGAGGAAAAAAGGGAGTAATTACGGAGATTTTTCCGTAATTATCTTCGTGCTCGCACACGTACCCCATCTTTCTTTTCTCCCGAAAGCAAAGAAAAAGAGCGAATTTACATTTATTATCTATGAATATGAAAACTAATCAGAATAAAAGCGTTTTCTTTGTATCCTGAAATTAAGAAAGAATATGAAACAGCCGAAGCTCTACAAGATGAAGAAATATATAATAGGTATATGGATGGCGTTGTTGCCTATCGGTGTCATGCTGGCACAGACAGACAGTACAAGGACGGTAAAAGATACCAAACGCGAGTTACGCCGCCAGCGTGTGGCGAAGCGGAATTTGCATTACAACATTCTGGGAGGTCCCAGCTACACACCCGATTTCGGTTTTCTGGTGGGTGGTAGCGCGTTGATGACGTTCCGGATGAATCCGAGCGACACCACCCAGAGACGTTCCGTCGTACCCATGTCCATCGCGTTGATATTCAAAGGAGGGCTCAATCTCATGACAAAGCCGCAACTCTTCTTCAAAGGCGACCGTTTCCGCATATTCGGCACTTTCTCCTACAAAAACACCATCGAAAACTTCTACGGTATCGGATATAACACAAACAAGGACTATCCGCGAGGGGAAGATACGAGTGAATACCGATATAGCGGTATTCAGGTGAATCCGTGGTTTCTGTTCCGGTTGGGGGAAAGCGATCTCTTCGCAGGTCCTCAGGTTGACTTGAACTACGACAAGATTACCAAACCTGCGGCGGGAATGATTGAGCAACCGTCATATATCGCAGCAGGGGGTACGGAGCATGGATACACCAATTTCAGTTCGGGACTCGGATTCCTGCTGACCTACGACACACGCGATGTGCCCGCCAATGCCTATCAGGGCACTTACCTCGACTTTCGGGGGATGATGTACAGCAAAGCTTTCGGAGGTGACGACAATTTTTACCGTCTGGAGATAGACTACCGTCAATACAAAACGGTCGGAAAACGGAAAGTTCTCGCCTGGACCGTACAAAGCAAAAACGCATTCGGAGACGTTCCTTTGACGAAATATGTATTGAGCGGAACCCCTTTCGACCTTCGCGGCTATTACATGGGACAGTTCCGCGACAAGTCCTCTCATGTAATGATGGCTGAATACCGCCAGATGATAAATACAGACAAAAGCACATGGATCAAAAAGATGTTGAGCCACATAGGATATGTGGCCTGGGGAGGCTGCGGATTCATGGGACCCACACCGGGAAAGATAGAAGGCGTCCTGCCTAATCTCGGAGTCGGCCTGCGTATTGAAGTCCAGCCCCGCATGAACGTTCGTCTCGACTTGGGAAGAGACATGGTGAACAAGCAGAATTTATTCTATTTCAACATGACGGAGGCCTTCTAGTTCAACGTAACAGAGGCCTTCTAGTTCCAATGTCAGGGCCCTTCTAGCACAAATTAGCAAGAAAGAATGCAAAATAGACAACAAAAGACTGTTCATAAATGAAATTAATCCTTATATTTGCGCAAGCTATGTCACAACAAAACACAGCAGAAGCAAATAACAGGGTTATTTTATGAAACAAATTATATATATCTGTTTAGGATTACTCCTTCTATTCACCTCCAACACACCGATTGTTGCGCAAGAGGTCAGTGATTATACTCAATTAAGCGAAGAAGATTACAGCAATATCACTCTTCCCCCACTCTCCGTCCTGTTTGAGAATGCCAAAGACAATCCCATCTATGAGATGGCAGATGTCAAAGCGGCGGTAGAGCGCAAACTGCTGGCGAAAGAAAAGCGTGCATTTCTCGGATTCTTCAGTCTGCGGGGAAGCTACCAATACGGTACTTTCGGCAATGAATCCACCTATACGGACGTTTACGTAGAGCCATACCCCACCTACTCCACCCAAGCCCAGAACGGATATACGGTAGGAGCGGGAGTCAGCATCCCATTGGACGACCTGTTTGACCTCAAAGCGCGTGTCAGTCGTCAGAAGCTCAATCTGAAAAGCGCGGAGCTTGAGCGGGAAATCAAATACGATGAGATCAAGAAGAACATAATCGAAATGTACGCGATGGCTACATCACAGATCAAAGTCCTTCAGATGCGAAGCGAGGGTCTGGTGCTGGCGAACGTGCAATATGAGATTTCCGAAAAGAATTTTGCTAACGGAACCATCGAATCCATCGACTTGGCGACAGACAAGGAAAGGCAGTCGCAAGCCCGTGAAGCATATGAAAAGAGCAAGTTCGAGTTAACCAAGAGTCTCATGATGCTTGAAATTATTTCACGCACGCCCATTATACGAAAATAAAAGACTAAGATATGAATCTCATCATTTCCATCATACGGACCCTATTTCGGCATCGTTGGCTGATACTGATAGGGACCACTCTCTTCACATTACTGGTCATTTATTACACACGCCATATGCGAGGCGGGTATGATGTGAAAGCAACCCTTTACACAGGAGTTGCTTCGGGCTACAACCTCGAAAGTGACAAACGCACCGATTGGGCAACCGTGCAGAACTCCATGGACAACCTCATCAGTATCATGCAGGCCGAAAGTACGCTGAAAAGAGTCAGTCTGCGATTGTTCGCCCGCATACTGATCAAAGGGAATCCTGAAAAAGAGAATGACGGAATCACCCCTGCCAGCTACAACTACACATACAACCATCTGAAAAACAGCCCTCCGGGAGACGAGATACTGAAACTGATCGACAAATCGAGCGAAGATAAGACAGTAGCCAATCTGGAAGCATATATGCGCCCGCACAAGGACAATTACATCTACGGGCTCTTTTATTATTCCCATCCCTATTACAGCTACGGTGCTCTGAAAAACGTAAAGGTACAGCGCCGCCTCACCAGTGACCTGCTGGACATCAGCTATACTTCCGGTGATCCGGGTATCGCCTACAACACCGTAAGTATCCTGATGCACGAGTTTGTCGAGGAATACCGCCGTATCCGTTACGGAGAGACGGACAAAGTGATCAAGTATTTCGAAGAAGAGCTGAAACGTATCGGCAAGCAACTGAGAGCGGAAGAAGAAGACCTGACGAAGTATAATGTACAAAAACGCATTATCAACTACCTCGACGAGACCAAGGAAATAGCCGCCATCAGCAAGGAATTCGAGCTGAGAGAACAGGATGCGCTTTTCGCATTCAACAGCACCGCGTCCATGCTCAAAGAGTTGGAAAAACACATGGACAACAACGCCAGGCAAGTACTGAAAAACATGGAATTCGTAGACAAGCTGCGCGAAGCCTCCAACATCACCGGCAAGATATCGGAAGCCGAAGCAATGACCGATTCCAGCAAGAAAGACCTCCATTCGCTGGAAGGAGACAAAAAGCGGTTGAACGAGCTTAAACAAGAACTGAACGCCCTGACTACCTCATACGTAGGTCACAAATATACCAAAGAAGGTGCGTCGCGCACCAATATCATCGACCAATGGCTGGAACAGACATTGCTCTACGAGAAGGCGAAAGCCGAACTGAAAATCGTACAAAGCGCCCGTCGCGACTTGAACAACCGTTACGTATTCTTCGCACCTGTGGGTACCACCATCAAGCAGAAAGAACGTAGCATCAACTTCACGGAACGCAGCTACCTGACCGTCCTGCAAAGTTACAACGAAGCTTTATTGAGGAAAAAGAATCTGGAGATGACCTCCGCCACGCTGAAAGTCCTCAATGAGCCTACCTATCCGATCGGAGCCAACTCAACCAACCGGAAACAGATCGTCATAGCAGCCTGTATTGCCATCTTCGTGATTATCATAGCTTTGCTGGTATTGGTAGAATTGCTTGACAGAACACTGCGTGACGCCAGCCGCACCCTGCGGGTGACGGGATATAAGGTGATAGGTGCCGTTCCCAGCCTTTCGACCGCCCGCTACGGAGGACTGACCAGAACGTACATACAACTTTCCGTAAGAGAGCTGACCAACTCCCTGCTCCGCTTCCTGACCAAGCGGAAATCCCCCGGTGTGTTTATCATCAACCTGTTCAGCACTAGCGAGGATTCCGGAGAAGACATAATCGGGACACTGATCTGCGGATTCATGCAAAGCCGCAAACTGAACACGAAGTTCATCTGCTACAATAAAGATTTTGACATTGCATCCACCCAATACCTGCTTGCAAGGAGCGTCACGGATTTCTATACGCCGCAAGGAGAAGACGTACTGATCGTCGCCTATCCTCCTCTGTCAAAGAGCAGCATATCGAGTGCCCTGTTGCATGACACCAACGCCAATATACTGGTGACTCCGGCCAATCGCGGATGGAAAACGATAGACAAGCAACTATGCGAGCAGCTCATGTTGCAGTTGGGCAAGAGCAATGTGCCTTTCCGTATCTGCCTGACCAACGCCAGCCGTGAAGCCGCCGAAGACTTCACCGGACAGTTGCCGCCATATACCCTGTTGCGCAGGTTCAGTTATCACTTCAGCCAGTTGTCATTGACAGAAAAAATCATATTCAACCTCAGAAGAAAAGCAAAGGAAGCAGAAGACGAGGACGATGACGAATAGGAACACTACTTTCCATATCCTGCTTGCCGCACAATTCGCGCTAATAGCGGTAAGTATGCTTGTAAACGTCAAGACAGGACTGTTCTCAATGGTTCTTATCTTGTTGCTCACTACCGTTTGCCTGATACAGCTCAGTAACGGCAAGTCCACCGAATGGAAGCGCGGGCAAAACATCATGACCTGGCTGTTCATCGTCTGGCTGTTGTACTATATCATGGAGATCATGAACCCCAACTGCGTGTTGGAGGCATGGAACATCAACATCACGCCCTACGCGCTCATTCCCCTGATATGCGCATTTGTCGTTCCGGTCGTCATACGTACCAGGAAAGACATAGAACTGCTATTGCTCGTATGGTCCGTGTTCGTCATCATCTTCACCCTCAAAGGATACTGGCAGAAAAATCACGGTTTCAGCACCAAAGACCTTTACTTCCTGCACGTTCTCGGCGGTGCGCGAACCCACATCATCTGGTCGGGCATACGATACTTTTCCTGTTTTTCGGACGCGGCAAACTACGGTGTGCACTCAGCGATGGCAGCCGTCACCTTCTCCATCTCCGCATTCTTTGTCGACTCCAGATGGAAGCGCCTCTATTTCCTTTTTATAGCCTTGTGCGGTATCTACGGCATGGGTATTTCCGGAACCCGTTCCGCTATGGGAGTGCTCATGGGCGGTATGCTGATGATTACTATCATAGCCAAGAACTGGAAAGCGTTGCTAGGGGGAATATTCATATCTATCGGCATTTTCGTATTTTTCTATTACACCAATATCGGGAGCGGCAACCAGTATATCCATAAGATGCGCTCCTCCTTCCATCCCACCGAAGACGCCTCCTACCTCGTGCGTGTCGAAAACCGCCAGCGGATGAAGGAGCTGATGGCAAGGAAACCGATAGGCTATGGAATCGGGCTGGCCAAAGCGGGAAACTTCGATTCGAAAGAACAAATGCCTTATCCACCCGACTCGTGGCTGATTGCCGTCTGGGTGGAAACCGGAATTGTAGGGCTGATACTTTATCTTGCCATACACGGCACTCTCTTCGCCTGGTGTTCATGGCTCCTGATGTTCAAAGTACGCAATAAGAATCTACGAGGACTGGCGGCGGCATGGCTTTGCATGAATGCCGGACTCTTCATTGCCGCCTACGTCAACGACGTGATGCAATATCCCAACCAACTGACTGTATACACAGGCTTCGCCCTCTGCCTCGCCGCACCTTATATAGACAAACACATCGGTGAGGAGCCGGAGGAAAGTAAAAATCCGGAGGAAAGTGAGAAACAAGAACCGCACCTGATTAAAGAACCAAACGAATAAAAAAATGACAGACAGCCACCGGACGGACATATCATTTATCACGATCTGCTACAATGGTTTCAAAGACACTTGCGAGCTGATAGAATCGTTACAGGAGAAACTGCATTCCGTAACCTACGAGATCATTGTGGTAGACAACGCCTCGCACGAGGACGAGGCTGCCAAGATATCCAGACTATACCCCTCAGTCATCGCCATCCGCAGCGAGGTAAACAGAGGATTCTCCGGCGGCAATAACATCGGAATCCGTGCGGCAAGAGGAAAATACCTCTTCTTCATTAACAACGACACCTATATCGAGTCAGACGCAATCTCCTGCCTGGTAGAACGGCTGGAAAGCCGTCCCGAAATCGGAGGCGTATCGCCGAAAATACGTTTCGCTTTCCCGCCGCAGCACATACAGTTCGCAGGCTTCACCCCCTTGTCGCGAATCACGTTACGTAACCATATGTTGGGGTTCGGCTGTCCCGATGACGGGAAATACGACACTCCCCACCCCACTCCCTACCTGCATGGCGCAGCCATGATGATCAAACGTGAGGTAGTCGAGAAAGCGGGGATGATGCCTGAGATCTTTTTCCTGTACTACGAAGAGCTGGACTGGAGCACAAGCATGACACGTGTCGGCTACGAGCTATGGTACGAGCCCCGTTGCACGGTCTTCCACAAAGAAAGCCAGAGTACCGGACAACTCAGTCGGCTGCGTACCTATTATCTGACCCGCAACCGCCTGCTCTACGCCCGCCGCAACCTGAGGGGAGCCGCACGTCTGGGCTCCGTGCTCTATCAAAGCACTGTCGCAGCCTTGAAGAACGGTCTGCTCTATGCTTTAAAAGGACGCTTCGATCTCTTCCTGGCCGTCTGCAGAGGCGTCAATTCAGGACTGATCCTTCCGTCGGCCACCAAAGAAACAAAAGAACAAAAAAACGAATACTATGAACATCATTGACTGGGTTCTCTACATCCCCCTCACGCTATGCGTATGCTACTTGCTGCTTTACGCCATCGCCTCCAAGTTCTACCGGGCTCCCCAATATCCCGAAGCCCGTACGCTCCGGCACATTGCCGTGCTCTTCCCCGCCTACAAGGAAGACCGTGTGATACTCTCTTCGGTCCGCAGTTTTCTCGAGCAGGACTATCCGAAGGAGTTGTTCGACCTTGTCGTCATTTCCGACCAGATGCAACCGGAAACGAACGAAGCCTTACGCACGCTCCCCATCCGGCTACTGATGGCGGATTACACGGAAAGCTCCAAAGCCAAAGCGCTGGCTATGGCCATGAACAACATCGACACTGATCTCTATGACATAGTGGTTATCATGGACGCCGACAACGTGACCGTCCCCGAATTCCTGTCCTGCATCAACCGTGCGTTCGACAGTGGCGTAAGATCCATACAGGCTCACCGGACAGGTAAGAATCTGAATACCGATATCTCCATTCTGGACAGCGCAAGCGAAGAGATCAACAACGGCTTCTTCCGGAGCGGGCACAACGCGCTCGGACTTTCCGCCGGGTTATCCGGCTCGGGAATGGCCTTCGATGCAAAATGGTTTCAACAGAATGTGCAATACCTGCAAACGGCAGGCGAAGACAAAGAACTGGAATCCATGCTGTTGCAGCAACGGATCCATACAGTCTATCTGAACGACCTCCCTGTGTTCGATGAGAAGACACAGAAAAAAGAAGCGATCAGCAACCAGCGCAAACGTTGGATAGCGGCGCAGTTCGGAGCACTCCGCGCTTCGTTGCCCCACCTGCCGAAAGCCCTGCTGCAAGGCAATATAGACTATTGCGACAAGATATTCCAATGGATGCTGCCTCCCCGCCTGATACAGTTGGCAGGAGTGTTCGGACTGACTTTCGTTTTCACCGTTATCGGTCTTGTCATGAGCCTGCGCAATGGAGGAAATGAATGGACGATGGCCATCAAATGGTGGATTCTGTCGGTAGCACAGGTCTCCGCCATGATTCTACCCGTACCGGGAGGGCAACTGTTTACCAAAGAGGTAGGGAAAGCCATCATGAAGGTACCCATGCTGGCTGTCACCATGACAGGCAATTTATTCAAACTTAAAGGAGCAAATAAGAAGTTCATCCATACAGAGCACGGTGAACATCACTCTCATTCATAAACACATTATCCCAAACAAGAAGCAATGAAAATAGCCATTGAAGCACAGCGCATCTTCCGCCCCAACAAACATGGAATGGATTTCGTCGCTCTTGAAACAATCCGTGAGTTACAGAAGATGGATCACGAAAACGAGTATTTCATTTTCGTCAGTCCCGGTGAAGACAAATGCCTGAAGAGTTCGGAGAATATGCACGTCATCGAACTGAAATGCGCTACCTATCCGTTGTGGGAACAGGTGGCTCTTCCGCGAGCGGTGAAGCGCATCCGCCCCGACTTGTTGCATTGTACCAGCAATACGGCTCCGTTGAACTGCCCCGTGCCGTTGGTGCTGACGCTGCACGACATCATTTATCTGGAGAAACGCCAATCGTCCAGCCTGTCGCTATATCAGGAGATGGGATGGCATTACCGCCGCCTGATAGTGCCCCGCATACTCCCCAAATGCAAGAAAATCATTACAGTTTCCCAGTTTGAACGTCAGCGTATCCTCGATGCTCTGCACCTGTCCGACGAACAGTTGGTTGCCGTATACAACGGATTCAACAGCCATTTCCATCTTCAGCCCAAAGCTCCGGAAATCACCCGGAAGTATATAGATGCGGACGAATATCTCTTTTTCTTGGGAAATACTGATCCGAAAAAGAATACGCCGCGAGTGCTGAAAGCGTACAGTGACTATCTGAAACGTTCGCAGAAGAAGCTCCCGCTGCTCATAGCCGACCTCAAGGAAGACGCTATCGACCGGATACTGGGGGAAGAGAAGATTACGGACATCAAAGGCTACCTCCGTTTTCCCGGATACATTGCGAACACCGACCTTCCGGCACTGTATAGCGGTGCATTCGCATTCCTTTATCCTTCTCTTCGCGAGAGTTTCGGTATCCCTATGCTCGAAGCAATGGCCTGCGGTACGCCTGTCATTGCCGGAAACACTTCGGCAATGCCCGAAATAGCGGGTGAAGGGGCTTTGCTGGCTGATCCGTTCAGTTCGGAGGACATCACGGCGAAGATTCTTCAGTTGGAAGGAGATGCGGAATTTTACCGGCAACAAGCGGACTGCGGAGTGGAGCGCAGCAAACTGTTCTCATGGAAGAACAGTGCGAAAGCATTGCTCGATATTTATAGGAATATGGCGTTGGAAAAGCACGTATAACCGTATCGCTGGACAAAGCTCTGATTTATGGAAAAAGATCGAATCTCTTTTGTGGATATTTCTGCATTTGCAACAATCTCTTTTCTATCTTTTTCCATTTGAAAGGTGCAGAGCCCAGCATTCTTATAGGTTCGTCAAAATTAATATCTTCCCAATATGTAAGGGCCTTCAGAGGCATGATTACATTTGCTTTATATTTATGTTCATAGGCCTCCAGCATTTCTCCCAATGAAAGCAAAGTGGAGAGATAGGCCAAATCGATAAAGTCCTTTATACGAGTGCCGTTGCCCGCAATAGCATTCAGTTTCATAGCAGCAATATCGACAGGAGAAGCCAAACGGATAACATCTTCCTCAACACACGGAGACAACCAAGGATATTGGTGCGAAATACAGTCTATCTGGACCCCTCTAATTTCCCCTTTCAGCGTACTTCTGGAAATAAAATCCAACTCTAAATCATAATTTTCCACCAAATAGGAAGACAGTTCGGATTCATCGAACGACAAATCTGAGAACAAATCCAAATCAACACTTATACGATGCCCCAACTGCAAGGATAATGAAGTTCCACCCACCAATACAAAGTGTTTGAGTCGGCAGTCTTTCATTAACGTTGTCAAGAGTTCCAATGTTGAGGGTGAGACAGTTTCCTTGTGTAACATTTTAAATCCTCCTTTTTTAAGTCAAACACGGCACAGACAAAAGAAATGTCTTTCGCGTTCATTGTCGGAATTTCCTTGATACTTTCCTTTACTCCTTCCACTCCATACCTATTTAAGATGGCAAAGAAATCATCTTTCCGCCCCCGTTCAATCACCCGCTGAACGACCAGCGTACGCATCTTCTCCCAATCAAAACGTGACATATCATACTCCCAAAATAGGGACTGACGTATCTGCGCATCTGTATGTTGCTTATAATTGTCGAAAAACATCCTCATCAAAATTAGATTTCCTATCAACAAAGTAACAAATAAAATTCCACTTTTCCTCATTTGAAAAAGAAAATATATAAAAAGACTTGCAACACCGGTATTCAGCTACCAGTGTTGCAAGTCTTGTTTTTCCATTCTACTCTTGACCGGAGAAGAAGTCGGATTCTTTCACCTCAAAGCACGGACACGCCTTAATCCACTCTTCCGGCTCTATCTCCCCGTTTCCGTTCAGGTCGGGGCTCAAGTCACGATGACCGCAGATACGGCAACCGGGATAATCACGCAGCAACGCGAGAACGAGCACACGCATGGAATGAATCTGCCACTCGGTACGGGTATCGGCGGGACGACCGTGACAATCCAGCCCACCCTCATAACAGATGCCAATCGAACGGGCGTTATAGCCACGCACGTGAGCTCCGATACGTTCTATTTCACGGGTAGACTTGATGTCGCCATTTTTTCGGATATAAAAATGATACCCCACACCGTTGAAACCACGACGGCGATGGCACACGTCCAGGTCGTCTTCCGTGAAATCCCTGTCCGCCCTAGTGGCGGAACAGTGGATCACAATCAGGTCAATCTTCCTCATCAACCTGTCCTTTCATTCTTTTAGCTTTTCTCTTTCTGCGAAAGAAAAACAACACTTCCAATACAACTTCCAAGATTTTGTCAACCATAGCTTTGCATTTTTAATTGATTATTTATTCACTGAACATCCCCGCCGGATTACTCCGCCGGATCCGGAGCTTCCCCATTGTTATCTCCGTCCTCTCCTCCGCCAGAACCATTCGGGTTGTCCGGACTGCCGCCATCACCTCCCGCAGCGTTCTTCTTATCCGAGAGCAACTCAAACACCATATTATTATCTCCGCCACGAGTAGTGGCCGTACTGTCGTTTGCCAGTCTGAGGGAATTGTCGACTTTGAAACGAAGATTGACACGGGTAATGCTTTTCACGGTGCAGTCTTTCTCCAATTCCACACCGGGACAGGTCAGCGTGGTATAGAAGATTCCCAACCCCTCCACTTTCACTTTATTGCCTGCCACAAGGACTTTCTTCATCGCGCGGACAAAGGATTTCATGACGTGCGACACATCCTCCACCGAAAGCGAACCGATCGTTTCGATTTCGCGCGCCAGCGCCTCTATTGAATAGATTTTTGACTCCCCCGACTTAGGTTTGAGGGCAAATACCATCGGCGAATCCGCATCGCTGATTCGTTTTCTGCGCTTATAGCGCACCACTGTAACTGTTGCCATAAAAATTGTTGTTTCTACGAAAAGAAGGACATTCTTCCTTTCTGTTGGTACAACAAAAGTACGACAACCGAAAGACGGATTAACGGATTACACCGGACTAGGAGGGATTAGAAAGGATTAAAAAAGGATAACAAGGAATAAGAGCAAAAAACAGTTTTTTTTAAGCTGTGCGCTCACTTCTTACCAATTGCTCCACAGCATTAATGAATGCTTCCGCACGCGGACGAAGCACATCCACCAGAGCAGCGTCACAATAAGCAAAGTCACCATAGTCGCTACTATGGCGTTTATCAAAAAGCAAACCGAAAGTTGTACTATGTTCCAAATCAAGCAAACCCGTCCGGACAAAATGCATTGAAAGTTGTGTTTTTACTCCATTATGGGTATTAGCCTCAATATGACGGTTCAACAACAGAGCAGACGCGGCATAATAACAAGCATAATACTTTCATAACACAATGCCTTCCCGATTAATGTTAAGTGTCAGTGGTGTAGTAATATTTTCCCATACACGTTTCAACACGACCAATGTATTAATAGCTACCCCCGTTTGCGCTTCCAGTTCGCTTAAAGGACGGCGCAAAGTAAGCTCGGTTTCCGGTGTCAGTTCCTTCTCATCCACTACGATAAGCAAGTCTATATCAGAATCATGCCGGGCTTCCCCACGAGCTTCCGAGCCATAAAGTATGGTACGTGCCGTAGGCGCTATGCGATGCATTGTCTCTGCAATACGATGAACAATATCTGTACGTTTCATAAGCTATTTTCCTCCTCTCCCACAAAGTTAAGAAAAGAATAGCTAAAACCTATATTTTCTTTCATTTTCTTTTTATCTCATCCCCAAAAACAGCCTGAACAGCTTGGCAAATCCGGTAAAAAAGCGTAACTTTACACTCTATAAATACGGACTAAAAACAATCAGAAAATGAAGACAGATGCAGAGCCGACCGATGACGAAAAGAAAGAGAAAACATTTGAATACCGAAGCTACGGAAAAGGGGAGCTTGCCATGTTGTACCTCCCCGACATACAACAACAGAGTGCGGTAGACCGTTTCAACAAATGGATAGCCGCCGCTCCGGGACTGAAAGAACGACTCATCGCCACCGGCATGAATCCCCGAAGCAGAAGCTATACCCCCGCACAAGTACGGCTAATCGTAGAAGTACTGCAAGAACCCTGAGTACGAGTGCCGCTTACGACTCAAACAGCTCCTTATCCGGCAGCCAGCAACTGGAGTCGAACGTCACACCTCCGACGCGCTGTTCTACGGGAACAGCCGGATCATGCGATTCCACGCACGGCAGGTAACGCCCGCTCACGGGATCATACGCGAAAGTCACCATCCCACCCATTCCGAGATGTTTGAACTTCACCTTATCCACATACACACGGGTCACCCCCACCCCCTTGTCACGTTCCACCACAATACCATAATCCGCCTTATTGAAGAAATCGGCAGAGCCGTTGATATCATACATCTCCACGCGCGGAGTAGTGTTCGTCACCGGGTTACGGTTCATCTTGCGCGGATGGGCGACAAGCACCACCAGGCAATTATGCTGCACCGCAAATTCCGTAATCATATTCAGGAAATTGGAAAGATACTGCGTCTCCGTCTGTCCCGGCTGCGGAGTGTGGTCAAGCCGGTTGAGCGGGTCGATCACCAGAATACGGCACCCCCGCCGCAACACCAGCTCGTGCGCCTTCGCAAGCACCCGCTCCGGCGTGGCGTTCCCCTTCAGAGAGATATGCGACACGTTATCGGTAAGAAACTCCTCCGACCGCATCAGCAGCCCTTCCGAAATGCCGCACCCCTTCTGGAAACGGTGTCCGGTCAGCTTCTCCACCAACTTTCGGATGTGATAGACAATCGGCGTATTCTCCGGACTGAAAAAAGCGATCTTCCACTGATGGCGCAGACAAAGCCGCAACACCAGCTCATCGAGCCACTCCGATTTTCCCGCACCCGGCACTCCCGTGAGGATGATAAGCCTCCCCCGTTCGTAAGTGCAGATCTTGTCCATTTCCTCCCAGCCGGTTTCCGCGCCCGGTCCGAAACCATTCTCAAAAAGAGCAAGCAGGTCGCTGTGCAGGTCGGTGGCCGTGAACACCCCTTCGAGCGGAACCTCCGCCGCCTGCTCGATGGCTACCCGCAGACTGGCAACCCCGTATTTGCACAGATGCTCGTTCGCATCCTTGCAGCCGGGCCCGTACGCCACCACACGGCAACGCTCGGCACCCAAACGGTTGATCAATTCGTCACGCAGTTGCAGTCCGGCAGAATCGGTATCGACGGCAATGATAACCTCCGTCAAATCCTCGAAATGCGTCTCCATGAAACGGTCGAGCCAGGACAAGTTCGAGTTGGCTCCGGCAGGGACGGAAATCACGCTCTTGAATCCGGCGGCAAGGGAAGAGGCGGCATCCAGTTCGCCTTCGTGGATGATGCAGGAAGTCTGTCCGAGCACGGAGTCGATGTTGTAGGGAATCAGTTCGGCACCCTGAACCATCTTGAAATGCTTCGCGTCCACACTACGGAATTTCGTGTTGACCAGTTGTCCGTCCTCGAAATAGTTGAAGCAGACGCAACGCTCCTTCTGACCGGATTGCGGCATGAATTCCTCCTGTTCCGTGATGCGCAGTCCGGCGATGACGCCCTGCGGGATGCAACGTGTCTCCACCAGCCAACGTTCTACAGATTCGGAAAGCGTAGTCCGTGCCGGATCGAACACCGGACGCTGGAAATGACGGGGAACGGCTGCCGCACGACGCTGGCGGGCAGCACGCCGTTCGGCTTTCTCACGCTCTTCCGCTTCGTCGGGGACGTAAAAGTCCGCCCCGCAATGATAACAGTGACAATGCCCCGTATCAACGTTGACACGCAGCGAACGGTCGCGTTTGTTGTGGCGCGTGGCCTGACATTTATTACAAACAGTTTTCACTACGCCGCTTGTCCTCCAACGGACATCGACATCGTAACTGGCAAAATTTCTCATAACTTGCTTTATTTTTAAATGAATAATTATATTTCCCACACACAGGGAAAGGAAGACAAACGCTTCGTGTAGAACACGGAGAGATTGATACTTTCAAATACGGGATAAACCGCTTTCGGACGTGGGATGAATGACATTCAAGCATGGGGTGAACGGCACTCAGACGTGGGATGAATGGTGTCCAGACGTAGGATGAATGGTGTTCAAACGTAGGATGAACTAATGCCCCCATCTTTTGTGCGCATCATCCCACACCGCCGAGTTGTCGGGTCTTGGCGGTGCGCTGTCGGGAATAAGACGTCCCAGATACATCCGTTTTCCATCCACAACACTTTCAAAACGGCTCACATCCCTGCTCTCCCGCTCCTTGATTTCCCGCATCAACTCTTCGCGCAGCATACGGCAAGTAGGCGATCCGGCAGCGATATAATTGGAAAAATAGCGTTTCACGTCCTCAAAGAAGAGCAAGCCGCTCTCCTTTCCGTAGAGAAGGATATGCTTTTTGAACAGACCGATAATCTGCTGCTGATGGTCGATAAAAAGCCGTCCCAGACCGGAACGCTGCCCCGCCAGCTCCATATACAAGCGTGAGTCGGCAAGCCGGTCTACCAGCGTTTCCCAAGACAGCACCGGCTGCAACGGTTGCTGCCCCTCCTCATCCACCGCCCGAATCCTCATTCCCCTTCCAACAGGAACGGAAGAAGCAGTTCGGACTTCCGAAGTTTCCGAACTCCCCGAAGCAGAAATCTTCTCCTCCGTTTCCGCCACAACCATAGCAGCGTCAGCAGCTCCTCCCGCGAGGGTATTGCTGCTGTTGTTTACAACAGGAGTAATACCTATCTTCTCCTCTTCTCTCCTCTCTTGGGTTTCGTTGGGTTTTCGCCCTTTGGTGGCGGGCGTTTCAGCGCATTTCGCACGCTTCTTCGGGCGCCCTCCTTTTTTACCGTTTTCGGTATCCATTCTCCACTTTTCCTCAAGCCTTTGCATCACCCGGTCGAGATACGGAGCCCGGAACGTCTGCCGCTCCTCGTCCACCTCAAAAAGATTATAATCATGGAGCACCTTTTCCAGCATATCCAACTCAAGGTCATGCCGCCGCGCGAACGCCCTCAACAGAAGCGGAGTGCACGACGCCTCATAATTATCTTTCGTGCGCAGGTGCAACAGCAACATCACATAAATGCCGAGCGCTTCCGCCGCATCCAGTTCCGACATCATACCGGCGATATTATCGTCATTCAGCAGATTTACTTCCAGATTAAAATACTGATCCTTCTTCATTATTCTTTCTATTTTAATAAATTATTCACGAAAATCATCCTTTTCGGACGAGCTAACTCAGTGAGCGCAAAGGTATTTTAAATGTTTTGGTTACACTTGTTGAAAAAAACAGAGGGCTATTACGATTCTTTTAACAACCTTTGCAGCAATATAATAACCATAAATAAAAATGTTTTTTAAATGAAAATGAAGTCAAATGTCATCCTGAATGACGACAAAGTAATCAAAGAGAGATTGAAATATTGTGTCCACATCACGTTAGGACGTTTTCTGAACATCCAACGCACCGTATCGCCCCTGTCGCACGAGAAAGTGGCGGGACAGACCACCATCAATTCCAGCACGACATGGAACATGGAACAAGTCCGGAATTACAGCATATTATCGTACGCGCAAGTGATCTACACGCATTTCATAGCCTTGAAGTGCAATTTCTACGTCCTGCATCTCTCAAAGGCGATGATCAAAGCGATTCAAAACGGGCAGTGCGTCATCATCAAAACCGTAGATCCCGACAAACTGGACGATTACCTTCCCGGCGAAATCCTCCTCGAACAGCACCCCGACGCGGAAGAACTGGAGCGGAGGACAAAGGCGAGAGAGGCGTTACTGAGCAAATCCATGCACCTGCGGATAAGCAAAAGTCAAGAACAGGAAAAGGAAAATGAAAAGAAGAAAAAGGGAAAAGGAAAGAAAAAAGAACAGGAAAAGAAGAAAAAAGAGAAAGATAAAGGAAATAAGGGAAAAAAGAAATCGGAAAAAAAGAGAAAGTTATCATAAGTTTACTACCTTTGTAGCACAAGAAGGATACAAAAGCAAGGACATGAACGATTGTGAAGAGACGAATGGCAAGGCAATAAAAGCGCTCATAGTATTCAGAGAAATAAGTGATACGGACAATCTGTTCGCTCCTATTCTATGCGATGCTATCCGCATGACGGGTATTGACGTACGATGTTCCAAAGAAGCATTTTGGGAATCAGACACGGCGTATGACATCATACACTTCCAATGGCCGGAAGAAGTAGTAGGCTGGAACTGCGAAGACCCCGACGTGATACGCCGGCTCGAAGAGCGCATCCGTTTCTTCCGTTCGCGCGGGGCGCATTTCGTCTACACGCGGCACAATGTGCGCCCGCACTACGCAAACGACATCATCAGCCGCGCCTACGACATCATCGAGACGCAAAGCGACATCGTGGTACACATGGGACATTTCAGCGCGGATGACTTTGCCGCCAGATACCCCCAAAGCCGGAATGTCGTCATTCTCCACCATATCTATGAATATACTTATCAGGAGGACATCAGCGAGGCGCGCGCACGCCAATATCTCAATCTGCCGCAGAACGCGTTCATCGTCACCGCCTTCGGCAAATTCCGCAACCGGGAAGAGATACGCATGGTGCTCGGAGCATTCCATGCATGGAAACGGCCGCATAAACTGCTGCTCGCTCCCCGTCTCTACCCTTTCTCCAGACGCAACAGGTACGGCAAGAACTTCCTCAAGAGATGGCTCTCGCGCTTCGGCTACTACGTGGTCAGGCCCCTGCTCAACCGTTGGCTGCATCTGAGAGCCGGAGGTAACGACGACCTGGTGGACAGTTGCGACCTACCTTATTATATAGCAGCTTCGGACCTGGTAATGATTCCACGCAAAGATATCCTGAATTCCGGCAACATCCCCCTCGCCTTCCTCTACCACAAAGTGGTGGTGGGTCCCGACACGGGGAATAACGGCGAGCTGCTGGCCATCACCGGAAACCCCTCGTTCGACCCCGACGACCGGGAAGATATCGTCCACGCGCTCGAAACCGGCGCACGGTATGCCGCTTACGAACACGGGGAGGCAAACTACGACTACGCCATCGAAAACATGAATATCAAAAAAACGGGACGCGAGTATGCACAAGTCTATAAAGACGCGATAAATGGCAGATAATCTCAAAAGTCAGCTGTTCTCCGGAGTGTTCTACACAGCGCTCGCCAAATACAGCGGTGTCGTCATCTCGCTTGTGGTGGCGGGTGTACTGGCACGCCTGCTCTCGCCGGACGACTTCGGCATTGTAGCGATAGCCACCGTAATCATCGCCTTCTTCAACCTGTTCACGGACATGGGTGTATCCCCCGCCATCGTGCAGCACAAGACGCTGACACGGGAGGAATTGTCGGATATTTTCTCGTTCACCGTGTGGACCGGCATAGGCATAAGCGCCCTCTTCTTCGCCGCGTCATGGCTGATAGCCGGTTATTACAACAGCGACATCCTGCGGACACTGTGCCAACTGCTGTCCGTCAACCTGTTTTTCGCTTCCGCCACCATCGTGCCGGGGGCTTTGTTCTACCGCAACAAGGAGTTCAAGTTCATTGCCGTGCGGAGCTTCGTCATTCAGATTTCGGCAGGGGCGGCAGCCGTCACCGCAGCACTCTGCGGAGCGGGACTGTATGCGCTGATTATCAACCCGATCGTATCCAGCATACTGATATTTGCCATCTCCTACCAACGCTATCCGCAACGCCTGCGCCTCACGCTGGGCCTGACGGTGCTGCGCAAGATATTCTCCTATTCCGCCTACCAGTTCCTGTTCAATGTCATCAACTATTTCAGCCGCAACCTTGACAAGCTGCTGATCGGCAAATACATGGGAATGTCCGACTTGGGATACTACGAAAAATCTTACCGTCTGATGATGCTTCCCCTGCAGAACATCACACAAGTGATCACCCCCGTGATGCACCCGATATTCAGCGATTTTCAAGACGACAAAGGGAAGCTCGCCACCTCCTACGAACGGATCCTGCGCTTTCTCGCCTTCATCGGACTGCCGCTCAGCGTGCTGCTCTTTTTCACGGCGGAGGAAGTGACGCTGATCATCTTCGGCGACCAATGGCTCCCGTCCGTACCCGTTTTCCGGATTCTGTCACTGTCCGTAGGGATTCAGATCATACTGTCTTCTTCCGGCTCCATCTTCCAGGCGGCGGGCGACACGAAGAGTCTGTTCGTGTGCGGACTGTTCTCGTCCGCGCTCAACGTGGCGGGCATGCTGCTCGGAATCTTCTATTTCGGCACGCTGACGGCAGTGGCAAGCTGCATCGCCGTCACGTTCACCGTCAACTTCGCGCAATGCTACTGGCAGATGTACCGGGTGACTTTCCGGCGAAGCGTCCTGCCGTTCGTCCGTCAGCTCCTTTCTCCGATGGCGGTAAGCCTGCTGATGGCGGCCATTCTCCTGCCGATACAGTACGCGACGGAAGGAATAAATATTTTTCTTACAATAATTGTAAAAAGTATAGTAAGTTTTACTATCTTTGGGGGATATATACAAGTTACGCGGGAGTACGACCTCTTGGGGAAAATACGAAGCATGGCGGGAAAAGGAAAATAAATGAACGGAATAGACAACATACATCAAGACAAAGAGCACGCATGAAAGCCTTATTTCTGATATTTCACGGTTTCGACAAAGCAAACGGAATCAGCAAGAAGATACATTACCAAGTGAAGGCACTCGAAAAGTGCGGCGCGGATGTCCGCTTGTGCTACTACGCCACCACGCCTTTCGGCAACCGGCGACTGATGATCGGCGACGAGGTGATGGCCGATTTCGGCAAAGGGACGATGGCGAAGTTGCTGAAACGTGTCTACTACTCGCCTATCGTGAAGTATGCGCAGCGAGAGAAGATCGACTTTGTGTACATCCGTTCCTATCACAACGCCAACCCTTTCACGCTGCGGCTGGTGGAACGCCTGAAAAAGACGGGGGCGAAAGTGACGGTGGAGATACCGACATATCCTTACGATCAGGAGTACATCTCATGGTCTATGAGGGCTTCGCTCGCTGTGGACCGTTGTTTCCGCCACCGGATGGCGAAGCTGCTGGACGGCATCGTGACTTTCTCCAGCGCGGAAACGATTTTCGGAGGCAGGACGATCCGGATTTCCAACGGGATCGATTTCGACGCTACCCCGATGCGGAGCGGACAGAACGACACTTCGCACGAGCTGCACCTGATCGGTGTGGCGGAGGTGCACTATTGGCACGGGTTCGACCGCCTGGTACGGGGCCTCGCGGAGTATTACCGGACGAATCCGGAATATAAGGTTTATTTCCATATCGTAGGTCCGCTATCGGGCGAACGGGAACGGGAGGAGATTCTTCCCGTGATACGCGACCATCATCTGGAGGAGTACGTGATTCTGCACGGACCCCTGCACGGAGAGGAACTCGACGAGCAGTTTGAACGCGCGGACTTTGCCATCGGCAGTCTGGGACGCCACCGGAGCGGTATCACGGAAATCAAGACACTGAAAAACCGGGAGTACGCGGCACGCGGGTTTGCCTTCACTTACTCGGAGACGGATGCGGATTTTGACGCTATGCCGTATGTGTGGAAGGTGCCTGCAGATGAGTCGGCGGTGGACGTCCCGAAGCTGATTGCGTTTCAACGGTCGTTGAAGATTTCGCCGGTTGAGATCCGGGAGTCGGTCCGCCCACTGTCATGGAAAGCGCAGATGCAAAAGGTGATTGAGGAGGTAGGACTTAAAAAAACAACTGATGAATAAACAATTAAGAATAGCCTACTGCATTCCTTCGCTTTATTATCCCAGCGGTATGGAACGGGCACTGACTCTGAAAGCGAATTACTTTGCAGAGCATTTCGGCTATGACATACATATTATCCTGACGGACGGAAAAGGGAAAGAGCCTTACTATCCGTTGCATCCGTCCATCACGCTTCATCAACTCAGTATCAATTACGACGAAATGTACGGGCGTTCATTGCTGAAACGTATTTCGGGATATTCGAAGAAACAACGGCTTTACAAGAAGCGGCTGAACGAGTGCCTTTGCGAAATCCGTCCGGATATCACGGTGTCTCTGCTGCGGCGTGAGATCAACTTCATCTGCGATATGAAGGACGGCAGTGTCAAGCTGGGAGAAATCCATTTCAACAAGTCCAACTACCGCGAGTTCACCGACAACCGCCTTCCCGGATTCGTGCAGCGAATGGTGAAGCAGTATTGGATGCGGCAACTGATCCGGCAACTGCGGAAAGTGCGCTATTTCGTCGTGCTGAGCAACGAGGACGCAGCCGAATGGACGGAACTGGACAACGTGAAGGTGATTCACAACCCGCTTCCTTTCCTCCCCGACCAACAGTCGGACGGCACGCAAAAACAGGTGATTGCCGTAGGAAGGTATATGCCGCAGAAAGGATTCGACCGCCTCGTGAGTGCCTGGCGCATCGTCAGCCGGAAACATCCGGACTGGACGCTGTCGATCTACGGGGACGGTATGCGCGAGCAACTCCAACGGCAGGTGGATGAGGAAGGGGTGGCTTCGAGTTGCCTGCTCAAACACACGGTGCAGAATATCGTGGATAAGTATTGTGAGAGTTCTGTATTTGTTCTGTCTTCGCGCTATGAGGGGTTCGGAATGGTCATCATCGAGGCTATGGCGTGCGGGGTGCCCCCCGTTTCGTTCACGTGCCCGTGCGGACCGAGAGACATCATCGCAGACGGCCGCGACGGGTTGTTGGTGGAGAACGGTGACATCGGGGGATTGGCGGAGAAGATCTGTTATCTGATTGAGCATGAGGACCTGCGCAGGAAGATGGGACGGCAGGCACGGGTGGATGTGGAACGTTTCAGGATCGAGCATATCGCGGAGCAATGGAAAGAGTTGTTCGAGGAGGCTTTGGAAAAATAAACAGATAAGCGGTACGCTTAATAAATCAGGAAGTGAGTTATGGGAGTTTGGTATAAGAAATATTTGCAGGTGTACGAGAGACCGTTTGCGGAAGCTCCCCAAGCAGTGGTGGAGGAAGTGCGGCAGAAGATCGCCGGGCTTCAGAGCGAGAATCCGGTGGTTACCGTCTCGCTGATAGGCTACAACGAGGAAAAACATCTGCTGGCTTGTCTGTGGTCGCTGAGCGAGATGCAGTGCAAATATCCCCTAGAGATCATCGGGGTGGATAATGAATCGAAGGACCGCACAGCGGAGATTTTTCAGGCGTGCGGCGTACCTTATTATACGGAGACGCAGCATAGTTGCGGTTTTGCCCGCCTTTGCGGGCTGAACCACGCACGGGGGAAGTATCACATCAACATTGATTCGGACACGATGTACCCGCCCAAATATGTGGAGACGATGGTGGATGCGCTGGAGCGTCCGGGCGTTGTCGGGGTAAGCTCGCTATGGAGCTACATTCCGGACGAGGAGCATTCCCGGTGGGGACTGAAGCTGTATGAGGCTACCCGCGACCTGCATCTGTGGCTGCAATCGTTCAAGCGTCCGGAGCTGAGTGTGCGGGGGCTGGTGTTCGCTTACCGCACGGATTTGGCACGGAAAACGGGCATCCGCACAGACATCATCCGGGGCGAGGACGGGTATCTGGCACTGCAACTGAAACAGTTCGGGAAAATCGCTTTTGTGAGAAAACGCCGCGCACGTGCCGTCACGGGATATGGCACGGTGGGAGCCGACGGATCGCTGTTCAACAGTTTCAAGGTTCGTGTGGCCAACGGGCTGAGGGGGATCGGAGGACTGTTCACCAAGAAAAAGGAATATAAGGATGAGGAGAGCAATCTCGTGAAAAAGAAATAAAGGAAAGATATAGAGAAATAACCCAAACAAATAATATATAGCATTATGATTACCCGTATCCCGTATGACAGAGATGATTTGAAGATCGGAAAGAAGGACAAGGTATTGGAAGTTGGTCCCGGTCATAATCCGACTTTCAGAGCCAACGTTATCGTTGAGCAGTATTTGGACAGTAATTTCCATCGTTGCGGAAACGTGAAGATATACCCGCATCAGGAGTTGGTCAATGCGAACGGTGAGAATTTACCGTTTGAAGATAAGGCATTCGATTATGTGATTTGCAATCAAGTACTTGAGCACGTGGAAAACCCTGCAGAGTTTATCCATGAGCAATACAGGGTAGCGAAAAGGGGATACATGGAGACTCCCAGTTTGCTGGGCGAATTTCTCTTTCCCAAGAAATCCCACAAATGGGTGGTTCTTTACTTGGACAACAAACTGATCCTTTTTGAGAAATCCAGAATGCCGGGAAATTACGAGAATAACTATGGGGAACTGTTTCTGAATTATCTGCCATACCAATCGCTGACGTATAAGCTATTGTGGTTTACCGAAGGGAATCTGATGTTGAACCGATGCGAATGGAAAGATGATATCGAATTTATCATCAATCCGACAGATGAAAAGTATACCGATTTTTTCACTAAGCCGTGGAGCAGACAGATGGTGGAACAGATGTATCCGCGCAGAAGCGCGATGAAAGAGCTGACAAAGATCGGTACCGCTTTATATTATATTGTGAAAAATAAAGTAAAAAATAAAACCCATAAGCACTCTCCGATAAGCTTGGAGGAGTATATGCGACTAAAAGAATAAAAGCTAAAAAATCATGAACGATACACTTACTCTTTGTCTCGAAATTCTTTTCTGGTTTGCCCTGTTTGTTGTGTTCTACACGTATCTGGGCTACGGAATCCTGCTTTACATCCTTGTCAAGCTGAAAGAGTTTTTCGTGAAACCAGTGAGACGCTCGCTCCCGGCAACGGACGGGGAACTGCCGGAGGTGACGCTGTTTATCACGGCTTTCAACGAAGAGGAGGTGGTGGACGAGAAGATGGAGAACTGCCTTGAGCTGGACTATCCTGCGGATAAGCTGCACATCGTCTGGGTGACGGACGGCAGCAATGACGGGACGAACGAACGCTTGCAGACACGCTGGCAGGGAAAGGCGACGGTGCATTTCCAACCGCTCCGGCAAGGGAAAACGGCTGCAATGACGCGCGGAATGACGCTTGTAGACACACCGCTCGTTGTCTTCACGGACGCCAATACGATGGTGAACCGGGAAGCGATACGGGAGATTGTACTCGCTTTTCAGGATCCGAAAGTGGGATGCGTGGCGGGAGAGAAACGGATTGCCGTGCAGACGAAGGACGGGGCTGCCGCCGGTGGCGAAGGGATTTACTGGAAGTATGAGTCGACGCTGAAAGCGTTGGACGCACGGCTATATTCGGCGGTGGGGGCTGCGGGTGAACTGTTTGCCGTACGCCGCGAACTGTTCGAGGCGATGGAACCGGACACATTGCTCGACGACTTCATCCTATCGCTGCGCATCACGATGAAGGGGTACACGATTGCTTACCGCACCAATGCCTACGCCATCGAAAGCGGTTCGGCGGATATGAGGGAGGAGGAAAAAAGAAAGGTGCGCATCGCTGCGGGAGGATTGCAGTCTATCTGGCGGCTGCGCCCATTGCTGAACCCGTTCCGCTACGGGGTGCTCAGCTTTCAATATACGTCGCACCGGGTGTTGAGGTGGTCGGTCACTCCGTTCCTGCTGTTCGCACTCCTGCCACTGAACGTGGCGATTCTGCTGTCGGGCGGTCCGACGGCATTCTACGGGGTGCTGCTTGGGATGCAGCTCCTCTTCTACGGGTTGGGATATTGGGGCTATTATCTGTCTGCCAGGCAGATTAAGAACAAGATACTCTTCATCCCCTATTATTTTCTTTTTATGAATATCAATGTGTTGAAAGGGATCCGTTACCTGAAAAAGAAAAAAGGAAACGGAGCATGGGAAAAAGCGAAACGGTCGGAGAAGTAAAAACAATTTGAGATATCTTTTGTTATCTTATAAAAAAATCATACATGGACAGAACATTACACAATGCAAACAATGCACAAAGAATTCTGGAACTGACGGCAGACACAATGTTGCTGATAGACAGGAATGGTATCTGCGTGGATATCGATTCTCATTGCGATTTATGGTTTCTGCAGGAAGAAGTTCTTTTAGGGAAGGATATCTTCGAACTTTTGCCAGAGCGGACAAGGGATAAGGTAATGCCGGTGTTCGAGACGGTGATCGGGGAACACCGGAGTGTCAGCAAAAACTTCAAGCTGGAGCTGAAGAATGAGACATTCTATTTCAAGTGTCTCATGCATCCGTATGATGATATGGTGCTTTGCCAATATAGGGATATCACGCAAAGAAGTAACGTGAAACGCCAGTTGGAGCAGGCAAACCGCACGTTGCGCGAGATTCAGAAGGTGGCGCAAATCGGACACTGGACGTATAATACGGCGGAAAATGTGTTTCATTATACAGGATACACGGGAGTATTGTGCAAGGAGGATGTGCAGCATATCTCTTTCGATATGTACAAGCAGTTAATAATGGAGGAGGATCACCCGGCTTTCGAGAATTGGTGCGAAAAGAATGTGTCGGAATTCAACCAGGAAAGTATCAGTTACCGGATCCGGCTGGACGGGGATATTTTCTATGTGCGTATCCAGACTTATCTGCGGGAGGAATTGCCCGACGGCAGTTGCAATATAGAAGGGTATATCCAGAATATCACTGTTCTCCAACACCGGAGGAATGATATCAATACACTGACTCATGCCATTAATAATGCGAAAGAGAGTATCTTTGCCGCCAAACCCGACGGTACGGTGATCTTTGCCAACCGACGTTTTCTGTACAATCACGGTCTGGTGGATAATACGGACATCAGCCGGCTGAAAATCTATAATATCGTTGCAGATATGCCGACCGAAGAGGCTTGGCAGGAACGGTGCAGGAATGCGGTGCAGAACGGCAGCAATACGTTTATCGCGCATCATCCCTCCAGAATTCATAAGGATATTCTGGCTTACGAATGTACGATGTACAACGTTATCAGTGATTCCGGCGAGGAGAGTTTCTGGTCGTTCGCTCATGACATCTCGGAAAGAATGAGGTATGAGGCGCAGATCAAACGGCTCAACCGGATTATGGATACGACGATCAATAACCTTCCCGCAGGGATTGTGGTGAAAGAGATTAACAATGATTTCAGATATGTGTATCGGAACCGCGAATCGTACAACCGCGATCATTTCAGTGATAATCCGGTGGGTAAGAATGACTATGACTTCTATCCGCCGATTGTAGCGGAAAAGAAGAGGCAGGAGGATATTGAGGTAGCTGCTACCGGAAAAGGACTGCATTGGATCGCTGAGGGAAAGGACAGGAACGGGAATCTGATTATTCTTGATAAACGGAAGATTAAGGTGGATGGTGACGAGTTGTCCTCTCCTATCATCGTCAGTATTGAGTGGGATATCACGGAGCTGGAGATGATCAAGCGGGAACTCCAGTCGTCGAAGGAGAAAGCGGAGATGTCCGACAATCTGAAATCGGCTTTCCTCGCCAATATGAGTCATGAGATCCGCACACCACTGAACGCGATTGTCGGTTTTTCGCATCTGATAACTGAGAGTGATGACGCGGAAGAACGGAAAACGTATTATCAGATTGTGGAAGCCAACAACGAGCGTCTGTTGCAACTGATTAACGAGATTCTCGATCTTTCGAAGATTGAGTCGGGAACGATTGAGTTTTCATTTGGACTTACGAGTCTGCATAATTTGTGTCAGGAGATACATGATGCGCATATATTCCGCACACCGGAGGGTGTGCAACTTGTCTATGAGCCTTCGGACGAAAGCCTGCGGATAGAGACGGACAAGAACCGTGTGTTCCAGGTGATTTCGAACCTGATCGGGAATGCGGTAAAGTTTACGAAGGAAGGTAGTATCAAGTACGGTTATGAGTTGGTGGATGGTCAGATCGTATTTCATGTAACGGATACGGGCACGGGAATCGAACCGGAAAAGGTGGGACGTGTGTTCGAGCGTTTTGCCAAATTGAATAATCATGCTCAAGGGACGGGACTGGGATTGTCTATCTGCAAGTCTATCGTGGAACGGCTCGGCGGACAGATTTCCGTCAGTTCAATAGTGGGCGTGGGCACAACGTTTACGTTTACTTTGCCGTACAGCACACAGGAAACGCCCAAAGAGGTCGATTCGGAGATGAAGACAGTGCTCTACAAAGAGGAGGTGCCGCAGAGTGGAAACGGCATATCCGCGAATGAAGGAACGGGAAAGGAAAAGATACATATGACGAAACAGATCTGTATCCTGATTGCCGAAGATACGGACAGTAACTATGATTTACTGAACGCTATTCTAGGCAAGCAGTATCGTCTCGTCCGTGCTAACGATGGTATGGAAGCGGTTCTCTTGTACGATGAGGTGAAGCCGGATCTGATTCTGATGGATATCAAAATGCCGAATCTGGATGGACTGGAGGCTACCAAGATCATTCGCGAACTGTCTGCTACGGTCCCTATTATCGCTCAGAGTGCTTTTGCCTATGAGCATGATGTGAAAGCCGCGATGGAAGCGGGTTGCAATGACTTCATAGCGAAACCGATAGCTCAGTCGAAACTGAAAGAGGTAATCAATAAGTGGTTGACGATGGAATGACTGTAAATAGTTGACGACGGAATGGCTACGAATGGCTGACGACGGAATGACTACGAATGGCTGACGACAGAGCGGCTGTGCCCGAATCAGAATATTGTGTAAGGATAAAGTAAGATTATTATGAAAGCCTTTTATAGACTGTTCTACTATTTTTCTATCCTGCTGACAGGTGTTTTGGCAGGTGTTACCCTAGTGGGTGCTTTTGCCGGAAACACTGCACCGGAGAGTTTCAAACTTATCCCTTTTATCGGTCTAGGGTTGCCTGTACTTTTATTGGCTAATCTGGCTTTTGCCATTTATTGGACGATCCGCTGGCGGTGTTGGGTTTTCCTTTCTCTCATTGCTTTATTCGGTAATTGGGGGTATATAAGTTGCGTCCTTCAGTTTCCTCTTTTCAGCCCGGCTTCGGAGCCGATAGCCAAGCTGGGAACCTATACACCCGGAATATTGACCGTAGCGACTTACAATGTGGATGCTTTCAACCACGAATACATGGGGTATTCCTGCAAAGGTATTGCTACTCAAATGCAGAATCTGCAAGCGGATATCCTCTGCTTGCAGGAGGTCGGTATCAATTCCTCATTTAACATTGACAGTGTATGTGCCGCTTTTTCTAACTGGCCGTATCAGTATGTTCCTTCCGCTCCCGAAGGAAAGGAGCTTTTGCAACTGGCTGTTTTCAGCCGTTATCCTATCAGGGAACAGAGTCTTATCACCTATCCTGACTCTAAGAATTGCAGCCTGTGGTGTGACATCGAAATACCCGGTCGCACGATCCGCCTGTTTAATAATCATCTGCAAACAACGGAAGTGACCCGTAACAAAAGAGAACTGGAAAAAGAGCTTTACAAGGAGGATACCCAAAAAGCGGAACGTGCCGCTCTGACTCTGATAGACGGTCTGCACGAGAACTTCCGGAAACGTGCCGGACAAGCTGATGTCCTCAAACAACTGATAGCCGACTCCCCCCATCCTACCCTCGTTTGCGGCGACTTCAACTCTCTACCGTCTTCTTATGTCTATCACACCATAAAAGGTGACAAGAAAGGTGATAAGAAAGGTAACAAGAAAGGTAACAAACTGCAAGATGGCTTCCAGACAAGCGGACATGGCTATATGTATACTTTCAAATTTTTCAAGCATTTACTAAGAATCGACTATGTCCTCCACTCTCCGGAACTGAAAAGTACGGATTACTTTTCACCGGACTGGAGTTATAGCGATCATAATCCGGTGGTGATGAGGATGAAGCTATAAAAAAGAAAGCCGAACAGACTTATTTGTCCATCCGGCTTTTCCTTATGATATACTTCGTCTTAGAATATATATCTTAAACCAAGTTGGCATCTCCATCGAGAACTTATGTTTGAGATCTCTTTAAACGGATCGTATTTATCTCCTTGAGTATATTGAAATTCACCTCCTTTTGAGTATGTGATAGGAGAATATGAATTATTGGACATATAACTTTCAAGTCCCCATTTTCTATTAAGCAAGTTACCAACATTCATTATATCAACAGAGAATTGCAAAGTATGTGTTTCTTTAGCTACTCTGAATTTAAAATCTTGCAAGAAACGGAAATCAAAATGATGCTCAAAAGACATACGGTCTGAGTTTCTTTCATAATACTCACCACGATGGTCTTTCAGATACTTCGCACTGCCCAAGAATGCTTTCAAGTCTGCTTTTTGCTGATCTGCATCCAGTTTCGCTGTAGCCTTAAACTGCATCGCATCAATCTGCTCATCTGTAGGAATAAAAACCAAATCATTACCATTACTACCGTCACCATTCAAATCACCGTAATAAGTCACATTATATGGAGCACCCGACTGACCTGTATATACCAGACTGACCGTTGATTTAAAACGTTTGGCATATTCCTTGCCATAAGATAGAGATGCCACAATGCGATGCGGGATGCTATAATCGGATACACTCAGCTCCGGAGCATTCGAATTACCTGTTGTCTCATTATATCTCCAGTTTGAATAGGCTACGGAAGAAGTCGCAGAGTTGATAGACTTACTTTCTCCATAAGTGTAAGCTGCCATTACATCCAGACCGAAGTTAAATGATTTTTCCAGTTTAAGAGACACATTATAGGTATAGCCTTTACTTGTATTGTCCAACAACATTATGTCAGTGTATCCGGCATTTTGCTTTTTAAACATAGGTCGGTTATCAAAAGAAAGCGACGGATAAGTAGAACCGACAGTAGCATCACCATCCATCTCATAATTCAAATTGCGATAATATATATCATTCAACGTCTTTGAATAAAGACCTTCCAATGTCATCTTTACATCGCCCGGAAGCATATATTCGAAAGCCAAATTAGCACGAAGGTTCTGGGCGAATTTAAAGTCTTTAGAAAAGACATCCACCTCTGTTGTAGATGCCGTTGCATTTTGTAACATTTCAGCCTGTCCTTTGGGATCAGTATTGAAATAGAAAGCATCACCCAATTTCTTTATATCGTTACTATATAAAGAGTACTTCTCAAATTCCATACCTGTATTTGAGAAACTATTGCTTAACCATACAAAAGGTATACGACCTGTGAAAACACCGAGTCCACCACGCAACAAGGCTCTTCCATCATCAGTCAATTTCCAACGGAATCCCAAACGCGGAGACCACAAGGGAGTACTACTCAGTTTACGATTAGTATAAACACCATAATTTTTAGCTATATCCGTATTGTTGAAAGTATCGTTTTTTGTAGGAGTATCCAAAAAAATGGGGATGTCCATACGAATACCATACGTCAATGTAAACCGGTTGGTAGCATTCCAAGTGTCTTGAGCATAAAATCCTAACTGCATAGCTCCGAAACTAGGAGCCCAATCGTCCCTACCCGTTACATCAACCTTTGAACGACCGTAGTAATAGTTATTAACGACTCCATTTTCTAAGTCATCAATGCTGTTAAAAGTATAAGCACCATAGAGATTCTGAATAAACAAATTCTCAAATTGATACATCTCATTATGAGTACCGAATATCAATGAGTGATTACCTAACAATACAGAGAAGTTATCTGATAATGTAAAAATGTCCTGATCCAAACGATTTGCACAAGAAGAGTATTCCGTACCCAATAGCATTGAAGATGCCCCTTTCTTTACGGTGATTGCCGGGAATATATCCCCTTGAGGCTCACGGTTATCACGTACACGTACATATGAAAAACGAGCTTCATTATTCATATTATCACCAATACGGGAATTTAATTCGGCAGTCAGTGAATGTGTCTTATTGGTAAAAACAAACGCTACATCGGAAGCATTCAGTTTTGAGTATGAACGAGAGAAATTATAACGTTGTGCTCCTACAAAACTATAACGAGCCGTAAATTTATTACGATCATTTATATTCCAGTCTATTTTTGTTCCTACTTTATCTGAACGTGTATAGATATCTTTCGGATCAAAATCAGCATTATATTTACCACCTGTTTTATCCTTCAAAATATTCAATACGCGCTGCGTCTCCTCAAGTGTGAAATCGGAACCATCACCAACATTATATGCTGTCGGATAAGATTTATCCGTTTTTTCGTAATTGGCAAAGAAGAATAGTTTGTCTTTAATAATAGGACCACCAATCGTTACACCCCATTGATAATCATGCTGTTTATCTAATTTTGTACGTTTCTGTCCTTCTTCCATCTCTCCGGCAGTAGTTCCGATCAAAGCTTGTGTATTTCCAAAGAAATATGCGGAACCGTGAAACTTATTTGTACCAGACTTAGTAATTGCATTAATTCCACCACCGGTAAAACCTGACTGGCGAACATCAAAAGGTGCGATATTTATCTGAATCTGTTCAATCGTCTCTAATGAAACCGGTTCAACGCTAGCTTGTCCTCCGTTCGTTCCATTGGAAGTAAGGCCGAACACGTCATTATTCATTGCTCCATCAATTTGGAAGCTATTATAGCGGTTGTTGGCACCTGCAAAAGAAATCGCACCATTGGAATTTACAGTAGCCTGCGGAGTCAGACGGGTGATGTCATTCAGACTACGGCTCATTGTCGGCACTGATTCTATATTCTTTAAAGAAAAGCTGGTTGCAGCTCCAGTACGACTGGCTGCCACACCTTTCTGACCTGTAACAACAACCTCATCCAATAATTCTGAGGATTCTTTTAACTGAATATCCAACTGGTAGGTTTCTCCTAATTGAAGATTAATCTTATTGAAAACCGCAGTGCTATATCCCACGTAGGAAACTTCAACTTTATAAGGACCGCCGGCACGCATACCTTGCATCGTAAATCGCCCGTCTACATTTGTTATTGCTCCATAACGGGTTCCGGAGGCCTCATGTATGGCCACTACCGTCGCACCTATGATAGGTTCTTTCTGCGCTGTTACCTTACCCGCTATACTGGAGGTCGTAACTTGTGCATTTACTGTAGCAATAAGCATAAGCATCAGCATCGCTACTACTAAAAAAGATCGCATTCTCTTTTGCATAATGTAATTGATTAGTTAATACTAATTGTTTGATCTTAAAACTGCGGCAAATATAATTAATATTATTTAGAACTACATTACGATTATACCACAAAATTTTAAGAGAGATAAACATTTTATTGCGTTATAAAACAATAAAGGCTCTACAATGCTTGTAGAGCCTTTTATTTTGAAACTGAAAGTATTAGAATTATTTCAGTCTATTACTTTCTCTAGTCAGTCATTAACTTTCTGTAACGAACACGCTTGGGTTCTTCATTGCCTAAACGTTTCAATTTATTTTCCTCGTATTCGGAATAAGAACCCTCAAAGTAGAATACATTGGAATCGCCTTCGAAAGCAAGGATGTGCGTACAGATACGGTCGAGGAACCAACGGTCGTGGGAAATAACAACCGCACAACCGGCGAAATCTTCCAATCCCTCTTCTAATGCCCGCAATGTATTCACGTCGATGTCATTGGTAGGTTCGTCGAGCAACAGCACGTTCCCTTCTTCCTTCAGTGCCATCGCCAAGTGCAGACGGTTCCTTTCACCACCGGACAACACTCCGCAAAGTTTTTCCTGATCGGCTCCGGAGAAATTGAAACGTGAAAGATATGCACGCGCATTCACATCACGTCCACCCATACGAAGCAATTCATTGCCACCCGAAATAACCTGATAGACACTCTTATTCGGATCAATATCCTTATGTTGCTGGTCGACGTACGCCACCTTTACAGTCTCTCCTACTTCAAATTCGCCTTTGTCTACCGATTCCAGTCCCATGATCAGGCGGAACAGCGTTGTTTTTCCTGCACCGTTAGGGCCAATCACACCGACAATACCGTTAGGGGGCAGCATAAAGTTCAAATCGTCAAACAACAGTTTGTCTCCGTATGCCTTCGCCACGTGCTTGGCTTCAATGACTTTGTTGCCCAAACGAGGACCGTTAGGAATGAAGATTTCAAGTTTTTCTTCCTTCTCTTTCACATCCTCATTCAAGAGTTTGTCGTAAGAGTTAAGACGTGCCTTACCCTTTGCCTGACGGGCTTTAGGAGCCATACGCACCCATTCCAACTCACGCTCCAAGGTCTTACGGCGTTTGCTGGCTGTCTTCTCCTCCATTTCCATACGTTTGGTCTTTTGTTCCAACCAGGAAGAGTAGTTACCTTTCCAAGGAATGCCTTCACCACGATCCAGTTCGAGAATCCATCCGGCAACATGATCGAGGAAATAACGGTCGTGCGTCACTGCAATAACTGTTCCCTCATACTGTTGGAGATGTTGTTCCAACCAGTCAATAGACTCTGCGTCCAAGTGGTTGGTAGGCTCGTCAAGCAACAGAATATCAGGTTTTTGCAACAACAAGCGGCAGAGGGCAACACGACGACGCTCCCCTCCGGAGAGATTTGCCACCGGCTGATCTTCGGGCGGACAGCGAAGGGCGTCCATCGCACGCTCCAGTTTGCTATCCAGATTCCATGCGTCTGTCGCATCAATGATATCCTGCAACTCTCCTTGACGGGTGAAAAGAGCATCCATCTTATCCTGATCCTCATAGTATTCAGGCAGAGCGAATTTCTGGTTGATTTCTTCGTATTCCGTAAGTGCGTCCACAATGGGTTGAACGCCTTCCATTACTACTTCTTTTACCGTTTTTGTGTTGTCCAAATAGGGTTCCTGTGCCAGATAACCCACAGAATATCCCGGCGAGAATACAACTTCTCCCTGATAGGATTTCTCCAAACCTGCAATAATCTTCAACAAGGTAGATTTACCGGAGCCGTTCAGACCGATTATACCGATCTTAGCTCCATAGAAGAATGACAGGTAGATGTCCTTCAACACATTCTTATTGGGCTGGAAAGCTTTGCTTACTCCAACCATCGAGAAGATAATTTTTTTATCGTCAGCAGCCATATATTAATAATGTATATTGTTGATAATGGCACAAAGATAAGAAAAATGTTTGAAATCTTTTGGAGTTATAAAAAAATGTTCTACCTTTGCACCCGCATTCGAAAGAAAGCAAACAAGGATTGATTCGCTAGCTCAGCAGGTAGAGCACAACACTTTTAATGTTGGGGTCCTGGGTTCGAGCCCCAGGCGGATCACCAAATAAAGCACGAGTTTGGGACGATTCAATAAGCGTAACTACTTGTGCTTTAATTATTTACATTTCAATATACTTGCAAATGCATATTATTTAAATGTACTGTTTCATAAGGGTTTATTAAGATATATGCGCATTTTGGATACCAAAATCGGATACCGTTTTTGCTAAATCGGATACCAATTTTTAAAACCAAACTGCGTTATGAACAGAGTACAAATTAGAGTCGTTTTCGACAGAAAAAAAACAGCCTCATCCAAGAAAAGAGGTTTAGTGCAAATTGAGGTTAGATTTGAGAACAAACGAAAGTTTGTCACCACAGGAATCAAGCTATACAAAAACCAATTCAAGACTGGACGTATAGTGAATATTGATGATGCGGATCGCTTAAACAAGAAAGTCACAGAACAAATCAACGAAATCAACGAGCTTGTTGACCGATTGGACCAAAACAAGCAAAAATTCTCCCTTGATTATCTTGATCACATCAATGACGTTTATATTGGCGGTTCATTCGTTGAATTCATGGAAAAACGAATAAGCGAGCGTCCTACATGTGTAAGCACACAAAAGCAGCACTATAAGGTGCTTAATTTTCTAAAGAATGAATATCCGCACTTAACCTTCTTTTCAGACTTGACATATCCCAATATTACACTATTAGATGAATATCTTAAAAAACGTAAGGTAGACGGACACCTCATGATGCAAACAACCATACACACCTACCATAAGGTTATCAAATTGTATATCAATGAAGCTATTAAATTCGAAAAGATGCAGGATAATCCTTACCGGAAATTCCACGACAGCCTCGGAACCCCACGCGAACGCACCGTGCTCAGCTTGCAAGAGATAGACCTTATTAGGAATTACAAAACACTTTCTTCTTTAGAAAGGAAAGCGCGAGATTTATTCATAGTTCAATGTTACACCGGGCTTTCATATTCAGACCTTATGAATGTCGATTTCACAAAAGCGGAACGCCATGGAGAAGATTTTATACTAAAAGACGAACGGTTAAAAACGGGCGTGACTTTTTTCGCGGCCCTTCTTCCGCCCGTTATAGAAGTGCTAGACAGATACGACTACCAATTACCGCATCTTGCATATGATGTATACAACAGAACATTAAAACTGGTAGCCTCATCAGCAGGAGTTAAGAAGCATATCAGTACACACATTGGGCGACATACATTTGCTACTACCATCGCTTTAGGCTCAGGTCTTCCCATAGAGGTTGTTGCCAAGATGTTAGGCCATCGCAATATAAAGACTACACAGATATATGCAAAGATTATGCCCAAAACTGTCCTAGAAGGGTTTCAAAAGATAAAGGAGGTTATATAAAAAAGAAAGGCAGTCGGATAGACTGCCTTTTTACTTCCACAGCATAACCATGAGCAGACGGCAGAAATCGTGACGATACCCGTCGTCCGCTTGCTCTAGTAATATGTCGAGGTTAGTCCTCATAGTTCATTGCGGTCATATACTCCCAAACCTTGCCGACCGGGGCATCCTCATCTGCGAAATAGAACCGGAAAGCGGCTTTTAACAACGTTGCTTCATCGAGGACTGCACACATGTCTGCGTAGAATGAGTTGAAAGCGACATATTTGTCCCAGGGAGTTGTGCCTTGCGGGAACGGCATGGATTTCGTTGCATCGAGAATCTGATCCATATTCCAATGAGCACCGGATTTCTTTTCGCCGGATGCATTGGTATAGCGAATCTTTTCCACGTCCGCATCGGCAAAATGCCTATCATAATGAGGACCATACAGGGATTCATGCTGCTTCCTCATAAAAGCCATATACATTTCAGGATGTTCCTCCTTTATCACACAGAGAACATCATTGAGGTTATCAACACTTTGCCACATCGCTTTTTCCGAAGCGACACCGTTAGCCTTTGCATTTTTGATTAAATCTTTGTATTCCATACTTTATTTTTTAATAGTCCTTTTAGTTCGAGAAGGTCATTCTCGTTTATCTTGATAGCTTCCGTTTCGCCGAATATAAAAGAGGTTATCGGGCTTTTTGGGAGCGTTATGTTTATACCTCCTTCTCCGATAGTCCCTTTCAGGAAACCATAATTGAACGGGGTGTCCTCCATGGATTTGAGGATAGAGATCAAATCATCCACGAGAAGGTCAGCTTTAACCGTTCCGTCCTTATCCATAACCCACATGGTTGCTTCATTCAGATATTTACTCATCTTATCCGAATTGAAAATCATTTCGTTTTCAAGCCTTCTCTTAAGATGGGAGCCGACAACGGACAATACCGGTTTACCCTTTACAAAGTCATCGATACGTCCGTCAACCCATACCATGAGGGAATTTGACAGGTCGCCCTTTATCTTCTCTACGCCATCCAATAGTTTGCTAGTCTCCATATTTACTATTTTTTAGATTGTTTGGGAGTAGGTTCTACCCCGTTTTTCATATCTATAAACTCTTTCCACGTGAGATGGTTATAATGCATGATATACTCATTCATCAGAGCCTCCTTCTTGTTTGCTTCCTCTTTTGCGGTCTTTTGGATTCTCTTCAAAAGAGTAAGATGTTTGTCAAGTGCATCTTTTCCATCTTTAGTTTGCTCAACAATCGGACGCATTATGCGCATATATTCACGCTGGAGTATTTGTTGAATGTCCATGCTGCTTTCCTGGAATTCCTGGTTGTTTTGAAGGAAGTCAAACTCCTTATCAGAGAGAGAAGCGGTTATTCTGTCTATTTCGTCCCATACCGGAGTGACAGGCTGTTGTGGCTGCTGATAGGTACGCTTCATGTCAGCCATCTTCTGTTGCAATGCTTCCTGTTCCTTTTCCAGTTCAGGAAGGCTATAGTTTCTTTGTTGCAATAATGGATCACCAAAAGTCATAATATTGTTAGTTAGTGGTTAATAACAAGAAAGTGGAGCACCCCCGAAGGGGCACAACCACTAACTTTTCTTCCTTATTGTGCGGCTGGTGCGCTTGCTTGGCTTCTGCAATTGCATCCCCACGGATTCGCCCCCTCCAGTACGTTTACTGTCGGGGTTGACGGCAACCCCACCACACCGTAGATTGCACGACAGGTCTTTTTATCCGTGTAATTGATGGAAGCCGTGAAGGCACGGTCAATCTCACACTGGATAAGTCTGTCTTGATAAGGACGGGTAGCTTCGAGAACGGCAACCTTCTTGTCCAAGTCGTTAAACTTAGCACTGTAGCGTTCATTTAGCACGTCGTAAAGATCACGCTGACTCTTATACAGACCGAAATCTCCCTCAACCTGTGATTTGTACAAACCAAAGTCTGCATCTACCTGAGACTTGTATAAACCAAACTTCTCAGCAACATCCACTTCACGGTGTGCGTACATCTGTTCTTGCGTGTTCACTTTCAGTCCCCAAATGGTGTTAGTCAATGCAAGGGCTTCTTCACAACCTTTTTCCCATGCCATAAAGGCGGTAGGAGCTACCGCACCGGAACGACCGGAGATTGCATCCGAAACAGTGTTTATATTCACGTTTTCGGGCATACCACCACCGATAAAACCGCCACGATTGCGAGCAAGCGCCCACAGACCTAAGGCTGTACCGGCGATGCCTAAACCTAAGCCAGTCCCGGCCACACCTTTAGAAGCGTATTCGTTCTCCTTGTCGTCGTGAACGTATTCCTTCTCCTTGATAATTTGTTTTACTTCTTCCATGATTCGAAATTTTGGAATACGGTCAATATTAACCGTATCACAAAGGACAGAAGAAGTGCGTTGCTCCTAAATTATTCCGTTGCTACCTCGTTGCTAATATGTTGCAAGTTCGTTGCTACACTCCATTTCTTTATCTTGTACTGAAAATTGTTGCGTATCTTGTTGACTGATTGACGGGTCAGTCGGGTAAGAGAAGATATCTGGGTGTCGGTCAGTTTCTGCGAAAGCAAATGTATAAGGATATATCTTGCGTCTACCGCTTCCTCGGAGTTACTATGAAGCATTTCGTATTCTTCAACTCCTGTCTCATTTTTCACCGCAACGACCACTTCTTTGTATAAATCTATATTTTTCATGCTGTTAAACATATACAGGGTTAAAACAAAACATCTCAAAATCTGTTGATAAAGCTATGAAGCCCCATTAACAGTCCCTGAGATGTTAGCCCGTGTATGATTTGGTCGTCGAAACGGGTTGGGGCTTTCTTCTTTCCCCGCCCCTGGGGTATTTGTTAACGATTACCGGCCTTCTACTTTACCGGATAAACTTATTGCTTAGTATTAATTAATGTATCATTTTATCCTCCTTTCTTTATGAACCTTTTTCCATTGGAAATTGTTATGTAAGTAAAACTTGAACTTTTCATACCGGAAACGGTCTGTGAAGATAGTGCCGGTTAATTTCTAAACAGCTTAAGCATTAATACAATAGATAGTATTATAATTACGCCAACAGCCCAACCGCCCAGCTCTATTTTCATCTGTTGCCACCGGGTTAGCTGTTTCTCCACCGGATAAGGGATCTGCACAGAATCGGTCAGCATAACCGTATCTGTCTTGTTAATTGTCAGATACCGGTATTTATACCGATATTTCTCTTTGTAGACAGTATCTCCCTTTACGAATAGGAATATACTGTCATGCTCATAGATGCTGTCAAAACGGATGCTATCACGTGTCTTGTACTCCGTCTTCACGGTCTCTACCGGAACATACTTGATGTTCCGGCAGCTTGTGAAGCATATTCCTGACATCAGGAAAATGGTCAGGATGTATAACAGACGTTTCATGCTACCTCAACGTAAATACCAATCAAATCAGAGAGGTTAGCGTAAACCGCCTGTCCGGTAGAACGGGTGCACTTATAAGTCACATCATTCTGCGAATAGTATTTGCCCTCTTCCAATGCCATATTGTTGTTATATGGAATCGGA
>OHBC01000299.1_pt1 | contig 40594 bp, 37 predicted proteins | sample 1577331 | NCBI WGS metagenome assembly OHBC01 (sample SAMEA3879570, study PRJEB24766) | human gut metagenome | biome: human-associated habitat; feature: feces | place: USA | collected 1985/1987
CTTCTCTTAAGAAATTTTCAAGGTTGTTGTCTATTGTTTAATTATCAAGGTTCTTTGTTGTTTCTTTTCTCCAGAAGCAACTCTGATATTTTATCATGTTGTTTTCTGTTTGTCAAGAACTTTTTTGTTTTATTTTTTTGTGATTCTTTTCAAACTTTCGCTTGTTTCGAATCAGCTTTAATATATTATCACGTGTATCTTCGTTTGTCAACACTTTTTTGAATCTTTTTAAATCCATTTTGATAATACATTTTAGTGCATAGGCACTAAACGGAGAAAGAGGGATTTGAACCCTCGCGCCGGTTTCCCGACCTACACCCTTAGCAGGGGCGCCTCTTCAGCCTCTTGAGTATTTCTCCTCGCCTGAATTCCTGTAATATCTTACAGCATTTATTCAGTTGTGCACCAACAGTGCATATGTGATTATACTAGACTGTTGTCACAATGTCAATGTCTAAATTCAAACTTTTTTATTTTTCTTTGATTTGTTGTTATGTCCGCCCTTAGTGTTCCATTTTCATGTGCAATTGTCGTGCTTATTCAAAAGGAATCACAGCTCCGTCATAGGTTTTTTCGATATATTCTTTAATCTCATCTGATTTCAATGCCTTTACAAGAGCCTGTATCTTTTCCTCTTTTTCATTTCCCTCTTTTACTGCAATAATGTTTACATATGTTTTTGCAGCCTCAGAATCTGATTTTTCATATGCAAGCGCATCTTTGGCTACAGAATATCCTGCTTCCAGCGCATAGTTTCCATTTAGTACTACATATGCAGTTTCTCCGGTCACTCTTGCTACCTGTGCAGCTTCCAGTTCTACAATTTCTACATTATATGGATTTTCTTCAATATCATTTACTGTTGCATTGAGTCCTGCCCCGTCTTTTAATGTGATAATTCCATTGTCCTGTAAGAGAAGCAATGCTCTGGCTTCATTTGTCGTATCATTTGGCACTGCGATTTTATCACCTTCGGAAATTTCATCCAGACTCTTTTTTGTTCCTGGATAAATTCCAAATGGCTCATAATGGATATCTCCTGCATCTACCAGATGAGTTCCTTTTTCCTCGTTGAAACTTTCCAGATATGGCACATGCTGGAAATAGTTTGCATCAAATTCTCCGCTCTCTACAACTTCATTTGGCTGCACATAGTCATCAAACACTGTCACTTCCAGCTGATATCCTTCTTTTTTCAGAATCGATTTTGCCTGTTCCAATATTTCAGCGTGTGGAGTTGCAGATGCTGCTACTTTAATCGTCTTTGCATCTTCACTGCTGCCTTTCTCCTCTGCTTTTGAATTACTTTGGCATCCTGTCAGTACTCCTAATGTTAAGATCCCTGTTAATATAATTGCTGTTACCTTTTTCATATTCTCTCTCCTTTTCCCTTTTGTTTTTGCTGTTTTTCTATTTTCTTTTATCCAGTACAGATGCAGCTTTCATTCCCGCCGACTGGAAAATCTGAACCAGTATCACAAGCAGAACAACTGTCACGATCATGATTTCAGACTGATATCGATAATATCCATAACGGATGGCGATATCTCCCAGTCCACCGCCGCCTACAGTTCCTGCCATAGCTGAGTATCCGAGGATCGTTCCTATTGCAATTGTCGCTCCTGTGATCAGAGATGTTCTTGCTTCTACGAGAAGAACCCTGGTGATAATCGTGAAATTTCCTGCTCCCATTGCTTTTGCAGCCTCAATCACTCCCTCATCCACTTCTTTAGCCGAAGATTCCACCATTCTTGCAATAAACGGCACTGCTGCCACCACCAGTGGAACAATGGTTGCTGATGATCCGTAGCTTTGCCCCACGAGCAATCTCGTGAGCGGTATCACAAGGATTAAAAGAATCAGAAACGGGATGCTTCTCACAATGTTTGAAATAAGATCTAATATCTTATATAACACTGCATTCGGTTTCAAACCGTCTTTATCTGATACTGCCAGGCAGATTCCCATTGGGAGACCAAAGACATATCCCAGAATCGTAGATGCCAGTGTCATATATAAAGTTTCTTTTATTCCATTTAAAATCATTAAGATCACGTCTTCACTCCACATCATCCGTCACCTCCTCCAGTTCAATGCCACATGTTTTTAAATAGTTCTGCATTTCCTCTGCCTGTCTGCTGTCTCCTGCAAACTCCAGAATCATTTCGCCTTTTGCAACACCTCCGATATTTCTTGTGTCTGCCCGCAGAATGTTGACCGGTTCCCGGAACTTTAAGATCATATTAGCGATCACTGGCTGGAACGCCGAATTTTCTGAAAATACAATTCGTACTTTTCTGCCGCTCTGAATCAGATCTTTTGTATTGCCGGAAGATTCTGCTCTGCTGATATCATCTCCTTCATCTTTTCGGATTAATTCTCTTGCCACATCTGATTTTGGATGACTGAATATCTCGGACACACTTCCTGTCTCCACAATTTCTCCTGATTTCATGATCGCTACATGAGAACAGATTTTTCTGACCACAGACATCTGATGGGTAATGATCACGATCGTAATATTAAATTTCCGGTTGATTTCCTGTAACAATTCCAGAATCGATGCTGTTGTCTGTGGATCCAAAGCGCTTGTAGCTTCATCACATAACAAGATTTTAGGCGATGTTGCAAGTGCTCTTGCAATTGCAACTCTCTGTTTTTGACCACCTGATAATTGAGAAGGAAATGCATTTGCTTTTTCCTTCAATCCTACGATTTCCAGAAGTTCTTCCGCTTTTTCTCTTGCTTCCTTTTTCTTTTTGCCCTGGATATACATCGGAAAACACACATTTTCCAGTACTGATTTCTGCATCAGAAGATTAAAATGCTGAAAGATCATTCCAATCTGTTCTCTTTGCTTTCTCAGTTCTTTCTCTTTCAGCCCGCCCAATGCACGTCCTTTTATCAATACATTTCCGGATGTAGGCTGCTCCAGAAAGTTCATACATCGTACCAATGTACTTTTTCCTGCTCCTGACATTCCGATAATTCCGTAAATTTCTCCTGATCTTATTGTCAGGCTTACATTTTTTAACGCCTGAACAGTTCCTTCTTTGGAAGAATATGTTTTGGACACATTTTCAATTTTAATTTCCGCCATTGCTTTTTCCTTCCATTTTTTATTCGTTTTCCCTTATTCTGTTTGGGATGTATTTAACTATATCATTTTAGTTGGAAATGTGTTAATTCTAAAAAAATACAGCCAGTAATAGTTTTTTCCTATTACTGGCTGTGATATTTTAATTGATATCCAACGTTTTGTCTTTATATTTTGATATTTCTTCCAGATATTTTTTCCCGAGTGGACTGATTGCAACTCCGCTTCTGACCAAGTATCCAATGGTCATCACTTCATCTGATTTCAGCTTTACTGCACAATACTCTTCCCCGTTAAGTTCCTCGCAGATGATACCGGAACATAAGGTATATCCATTCAATCCTACCATAAAATTCAGAATCGTCGCCCGATCATCTACCTTGATCAGCTGCTTATATTCAAATGTACTCAGCACTTCTTCTGCAAAATAAAAGGAATTGTACGTCCCTTGTTCAAAAGACAGACAAGGGTATTCATTTAGCTCTTCCAGTTCAATTTCTTTCCGATTTGCCCAGGGATGTCCTTTCCACATATACACATAAATACTGCACTTAAGAAGTTCATGAAATTCAAGATTACACTCATGGAATAATTTTGTCAGTACTTTCCGGTTAAACTCATTGACATACAGAATCCCGATCTCACTTTTGAAATTCTTAACGTCCTGAATCACGTCATATGTTTTTGTTTCATGAACAGCAAACTCGTATTCTTCCATGCCGAACTGTCTCACCATCTCTACAAAGGCATTTACTGCAAATGTATAGTGCTGCATTGATACGCTGAATTTCTTTTTTTGATTTTCTTTTTCCACGTATTTGGATTCGATCAGCTGGTACTGCTCCACAACCTGCCTGGCATACCCGATAAATTCCTCGCCCTCCGGCGTAACAGACACGCCTCTGTTGGTTCTTCGAAACAGATCAATCCCGATTTCTGTCTCCAGTTCTTTGATTGCTGAGGATAAGCTCGGCTGGGAAATAAACAGTCTTCTCGCCGCTTCATTCATAGATCTGGCATGTGCAACAGTGATCGCATATTTTAACTGTGTTAATGTCATTGTATTTCAGCCCTTTCCGGACAATTTTCATCAATTATTTTCTGGATACGGTCATGTACGATCTCTGCAATCTCCGTAGTTTTCATATTTTTGTATTCTTCATAATACAGCGGTTCTAAAAAGTGTACCTGTACCGTAACCTGACTGATTGTTTTCGTATCGAATGGTTTAAAAGAATCAATCAATGCAACCGGAACAATCGGACATTTTGCTTTGGTTGCAGCTTTAAAGCTTCCGCCTTTGAAGGAGCCGATCTGATTTCCATTTTTAGAACGGGTTCCCTCGGCAAAAATCAGATAGTTCTTTCCATTTTGAACTTCCTTTGATACATCAATGATCACCTGCATAGACTGCCTGATATCTTCCCGGTCTATCATATATGCATGCATACAGGAAAAGACCTGCTTTAAAAACGGAACATCCTTTACTTCTTTTTTGGCTACTACAGAAAACGGATATGGACATGCGTCTAATATAGCCAGCACATCATACATTCCCTGATGGTTCGGAAAAAACATAAATCCGTTCTCTTTTGGAAGATTTTCTGCACCATGTTCTTCTATTTTTACATTTCCGCCTTTGTTGGCACGAAAAACAATCCACTTTAAAAACTTAACATGTTCTTCCAGTGTATAGTTTTCCGGGTGTGCCGCTCTGTGACACAATTTGATCCACATGTACGGAACCAGTAAGATATTCCGAAACACCATTAATAAAATACGTTTCATTTTTTCTGCTCCTGAAATTACTCATTTTTATAGGTGCAATACTCTTTGATTGCACTTTCATATAAATTATTGCCCTCACTGTCTATGACAACGATTACCGGAAAGTTTTCTACCTGAAGCTTTCGAATTGCTTCTGTCCCCAGATCATCATATGCAACAACTTCTGATTTTGTGATACATTTTGACAGCAACGCTCCTGCGCCTCCTACTGCCGCAAAATAGACTGCGCCATTTCTGATTACAGCATCAATCACATCCTGTGTTCTTTTTCCTTTTCCGATCATCGCACCCATCCCAAGATCCAGAAGCTGTGGTGTATATTTATCCATGCGGCTGGCCGTTGTCGGACCTGCAGAACCGATAGGACGTCCTTCCCTTGCCGGAGACGGTCCCATATAATAGATAATCTGATCCTGGATATCGATCGGAAGATTTTCCTGATTCTGCAGTGTTTCATACATTCTTTTATGCGCAGCATCCCTCGCTGTATAAATAGTTCCTGTAATATATACATAATCTCCTGATTTCAGAGTTTTTAATTCTTCTTTTGAAATCGGAGCCTGCAAATGTCTTTCCATAATGCTTTCCTTTCTGTTTTTCTTTTAAAGTTCACGAACGACATGTCTGTTTACATGACAGCAGATATTGATTCCTACCGGAAGCCCTGCAATATGTGTCGGATATGTATTAATATTAACTGCAAGCGCAGTAGTTGTTCCTCCAAGCCCGCCGGGTCCGATTCCAAGGCTGTTGATTTTCACAAGCATCTCCTCTTCCATGTCTTTTACATATGGAATGTCAGAATGTACCCCCACTTCTCTTGTCAGAGCTTCTTTTGCCATCAGCGCACATTTTTCAAAGGTTCCCCCGATTCCTACTCCAACTACCATCGGAGGACAGGCATTCGGACCGGCGTCCCTGACTGCCGTCAGAATCGCATGTTTTACTCCCTCAATACCTTCTGCCGGCTTCAACATAAATACACGGCTCATATTTTCGCTTCCAAATCCTTTTGGTGCTACTTTTATCTTCACCTTATCTCCTGCAACGATTTTGGTATGGAGCACTGCCGGTGTATTATCTTTTGTATTTTCACGGATTAATGGATCTTTTACCACAGATTTTCTTAAAAAACCTTCTGTGTACCCCTGTCTGACCCCTTCATTGACTGCCTCTTCCAGAAGGCCACCCTCCAGATGCACATCCTGCCCGATTTCCAGAAATATAACTGCCATTCCGGTATCCTGACAGATTGGGATCATATCATCAGCCGCAATTTTTAAATTTTCCTGCAGCTGTCCCAATATCTGTTTTCCAAGCGGTGATTTTTCATCCTGCTCCGCCTGTTTCATTGCTGTGTCCATATCTTTTGACAGATAGTGGTTTGCTTCAATACACATTTCTTTGATATTTTTTGAGATTTCTCTCACATCAATTGTACGAATCATAATGCCTCCTAGAATTTTTTACAATCATCAGGTTTCTGTTTTCACTATCCAGTATTATAGTATAGTTCCTTCAAAATTGAAACAAAAAAAGAGAGCCGGATGCTCTCTTTTGAGGTTTCGGCTCTCTTTCGGGAAGGGGGTGATACAATCCAGTTATCCTATTTTTCTTGATTTTCGATAAATGATCGCTCCTACAATAATGTTGAGTGAGATCAGCAGTCCAATCACCCATTTTGCATAGTCGTTATCAAAATCACCAGTCTTGACTGCTGGAACCAGAGCCTTACATACTACACATCTTCCATCACGATATATGTGTCCTGTTACTGCAATCGTCACCTTTTCCAGTGTTGTTTCGTTCTTTCCATCTTTATCCAGATATAATTTTCCGCAAGTCTCACACTGATAATATGCTTTATTTCCGGCTTCTGTACATGTTGGTTTTTTCTCCGGTACTGCTGTCATGCTGTGCTCATGTGGTTTTACATAATCCGGATCGATCTCGCCGCAAACAGTACAGATTCCGTCCTGATACTGATGTCCCGTCGGAGGAAGCGTAATCTCTTCTACCGTTGTCTCCTCTGTTCCCGCCTTGTCGAGATACAGCTTTTTGCAGGACTGACACTGATAGCAGGCTTTATATCCGGCTTCTGTACATGTCGGCAGTTTTTCCTGAACCACCAGCATATCGTGCTGATGCTCTTCTGACTGTCTTGCCGTGAACGAGAATGTTACAATCCGATACCATCCATTCTCTGATTCTTCAACCTTTGGTGTTCCCTGTACTTCATTTCCAGGAAGCACAGTAATCAGCTCCGGCGCTGCGAATTGATATCCTTCTTTTGCTTCATATGTTACATGAAGCTCATACTCACCTTCCTCAAATTTATCTGTTGACAGTAACGTGTTTTCTCCGTTCTTCGTCGTCCATTCAACCATATTGATAAAATAGTGTGCACCGGCAGGAACCTCTAATTCATATGACGGCATTTCTCCGATGACCGGCCAGGTTATATGATTTGTATTGATGATCGTAATCTCTTGTCTTCCCTCAGCCGGATTTTCATCACTTGTTTCCGCCGCCTCTGCAACTGAAAAAATCATAACTGCAAACATACAAACTGCTAAAGGTAGTGCCAGCCAACTCTTTGCCTTTTTCATAATCTCACGCTCCTCTCCCTGATTTCATTTTAATCATTGGTTTTCTGGTTTCCTTTGTGTGCACTTTATTTTGTTATATGGTTCTTTTTTCTTTATTATACTATAATTCTCTGTTTTTATCTATATTTTCTTTATATTATTTATTTTTTCGTATTTTATCTGATTATTTACCTTTAAAAAAACCTCCGCATATCATGCGAAGGCTTTTTCTCTTTATTCTTCTATTGGAGTTTCTGTCTCTTCCTCATCCTCAGAAATTTCGATTTCTTCTCCATCGATCTCTGCAGATGCTTTTCTTACTTTTGCGATACTTGCAACTTTTTCATTCTCAGGCAGATTGATCAGTTTTACACCGGATGTGATTCGTCCGTATACAGAAATGTCAGAACACTTCATACGGATCACGATTCCTTCCGTATTGATCATCATGATCTCGCTGTCTTCATCGACCGCTTTCATGCCAACCACATCGCCTGTTTTTTCCGTGATCTTATAGCATTTTACACCTTTTCCACCACGGTTCTGTCTTGTAAATTCATCCATATCGGTAAGTTTGCCCATACCTTTTTCAGATGCAATGAGCAGATATTTTCCTTGATTGCTGATCTGCATTCCGATCACTTCATCATGATCTCCAAGGTTCATGCCACGCACTCCCATAGAAACACGGCCTGTCGGACGCACATCCTTCTCACTAAACCGGATACACATACCGTATTTTGTAACCAGGATCACATCCTGTTCATCATCTGTAATCTTCACTTCGATCAGTTTATCATCTTCTCTGAGAACGATCGCAGCCAGTCCGGTCTTTCTGACATTTGCATAATCTTTAATCGGAGTCTTTTTCACAAGACCTTTTTCTGTTGCCATCAACAGATACTGTCCATCCTCGTACTCCCGGATTGGAATCATTGCTGTGATCTTCTCATCCGGCATCAGCTGCAACAGATTGATGATCGCCGTACCACGCGCAGTTCTGCTTGCTTCCGGAATCTCATAGCCTTTCAGACGATACACACGTCCTGTATTTGTAAAGAACATGATATAGTGATGTGTTGTCGTAATAAACAGTTCCTTGATATAGTCATCATCCAGGATCTGCATTCCTCTGATTCCTTTTCCGCCTCGGTTCTGACTCTTGAATGTATCCATGGACATTCTCTTAATGTATCCCATTTTTGTCATGGTGATCACCACATTTTCTCTTGGGATCAGATCTTCCATGGAAATATCAAACTCATCAAATCCGATGGATGTTCTTCTCTCATCTCCATATTTCTCGGAAATGACAAGAATCTCCTTTTTGATCACACCAAGAAGCAGTTTTCGGTCAGCAAGGATCGCTTTTAATTCCCCGATCTTCTTCATCAGTTCTTCGTACTCTGCTTCCAGCTTCTCACGCTCCAGACCTGTCAGTGCGCGCAGACGCATATCTACGATCGCACTTGCCTGTACTTCTGTCAGGTCAAATCTGGCCATCAACTCTTCCTTGGCAGTCTGAACATTCTTAGATCCGCGGATAATCCAGATTACCTCATCAATGTTATCCAGCGCAATCAGTAATCCCTGTAAAATATGAGCACGCTCTTCTGCTCTGTTCAGCTCATACTGTGTTCTTCTCGTCACAACCTCTTCCTGGTGCTTCAGATAATGCTTCAGCATATCCAGGATATTCATGACTTTTGGCTCATTGTTGACTAAAGCCAGCATGATCACACCGAAGGTATCCTGCAGCTGTGTATGTTTATACAGCTGGTTTAAAATTACATTCGGATTGACATCTCTTCTCAATTCAATACAGATGCGCATTCCCTCACGGCTGGACTGATCACTTAAATCGGTGATTCCATCTACCTTTTTATCACGTACCAACTCTGCGATCTTCTCGATCAGTCGGGCTTTATTTACCATGTATGGCAGCTCCGTTACGATAATCCTGTTCTTACCGTTTGCCATTGGTTCAATATTGGTAATCGCACGCACACGAATCTTACCGCGTCCTGTGCGGTATGCTTCTTCAATTCCTCTTGTTCCAAGAATCTCTGCTCCGGTTGGAAAATCCGGTCCTTTGACGATCTTTAAAATATCATCAATACTTGTCTCTCCGTTTTCATCGATCTGGTCGTCAATGATCTTCACGACCGCGCCAATGATTTCACGCAGGTTATGCGGCGGAATGTTCGTTGCCATTCCGACTGCAATACCGGATGTTCCATTTACCAGAAGATTCGGGAATCTGGCCGGAAGAACTGTCGGTTCTTTCTCTGTCTCGTCAAAGTTCGGTGCAAAATCTACGGTATTTTTATTGATATCAGCAGTCATCTCCATAGAAATCTTGCTCAGACGCGCCTCTGTATATCGCATGGCAGCAGCGCCATCACCGTCTACAGACCCAAAGTTCCCGTGTCCGTCAACCAGAGGATATCTCGTAGACCATTCCTGTGCCAGATTTACCAGTGCTCCATAAATAGAGCTGTCGCCATGAGGATGATATTTACCCATTGTATCACCGACAATACGCGCACATTTACGATGCGGCTTGTCAGGTCCATTATTCAGCTCGATCATTGAATACAGGATTCTTCTCTGTACCGGCTTTAATCCGTCTCTGACATCCGGCAGGGCACGGGATGCGATAACGCTCATCGCATAGTCGATATAGGAAGTCTCCATTGTCTTTTTCAGGTCAACTTCATGGACTTTATCAAAAATATTATCTTCCATGTTCCTTCTCCTTGTTTTTTAAGTGTATTGCAATTCTATATATCCAGATTTTTAACAAATCTGGCATTTTCTTCAATGAACTCTCGTCTTGGTTCTACCTTGTCTCCCATCAGTGTAGTAAATGTCAGATCCAGTTCGGAAGATGTCTCGTCATCCATAGTCACCCTCAAAAGTACACGATGCTCCGGATCCATTGTTGTCTCCCAGAGCTGATCCGCATCCATTTCACCAAGACCTTTATAACGCTGAATCTTATTATTGCTGTCACGTCCTACTTCTGTAAGAATCTCATTTAATTCCTCATCACTGTATGCATACCAGACTTTTTTATTTTTTTCCAGCTTATACAGCGGCGGCTGTGCCAGATACACATAGCCTTCTCTGATCAGATCCGGCATAAAACGATATAAAAATGTCAGAAGCAGGGTGCTGATATGCGCACCATCCACATCGGCATCAGTCATGATAATAATCTTATGATACCGCAGCTTGGAAATATCAAAATCCTCATGAATTCCTGTTCCAAACGCCGTGATCATAGCCTTGATCTCCGCATTGGCGTAAATCTTATCCAGCCTTGCTTTTTCTACATTCAGGATTTTTCCTCTCAGTGGAAGGATCGCCTGTGTCGCACGCTGTCTTGCTGTCTTTGCAGAACCACCCGCTGAATCTCCCTCGACGATGTAGATCTCACAGTTTTCCGGATTTTTGTCTGAACAATCCGCCAGTTTTCCAGGCAGAGACATCCCCTCCAGAGCTGATTTTCTTCTGGTCAGATCTCTGGCCTTTCTTGCTGCTTCTCTTGCTCTTTGTGCCATCAGAGATTTCTCTACTGTCTGTTTTGCGACAGACGGATTCTGCTCCAGGAAAATCTCAAGCTGAGTGCTGACAATGTTGTCCACTGCTCCACGCGCTTCACTGTTTCCGAGCTTCTGCTTGGTCTGACCCTCAAACTGCGGCTCTCCGATCTTAACACTGACAATCGCTGTCAGACCTTCACGAATGTCATCACCTGACAGATTCGGCTCATTGTCCTTGAGCAGTTTATTCTTTCTGGCATACTCATTAAAGGTCTTCGTCAATGCCTTTCTGAATCCCTCAATATGAGTTCCCCCTTCCGGAGTTGTAATATTGTTTACAAATCCATACGTATTGTCACTGTAGGAGTCGTTATGCTGCATGGCCATCTCGACAACTACTCCGTCTTTTTCGCCTTCACAATAAATGATCTGGTCATACAAAGGTGTCTTGCTTTTGTTCAGATAAGTGACAAACTCTTTGATTCCACCCTCGTAATGAAATGTATGCTCTCTGATTTCTTCTTCACGAAGATCCTGCAGAATAATCTTCAGCCCTTTTGTGAGAAATGCCATCTCACGCAGTCTCTGCTTTAATACATCGTATTCAAATACAGTCTCTTCAAAGATCTCGCCATCCGGAAGAAATGTAACTTTTGTTCCGGTTTTATCCGGATCACATTCACCGACTACTTTTAATGAATACATCGTCTTTCCGCGTTCATATCGCTGTTTGTAAATTTTTCCTTCGTTGTAGATCTCAACTTCAAGCCATACAGAGAGTGCGTTTACAACGGACGCACCTACTCCGTGCAGACCTCCGGATACTTTGTATCCTCCTCCGCCGAATTTTCCGCCGGCGTGAAGAATCGTAAATACAACCTCTACCGCAGGAATCCCTGCCTTGTGGTTTAATCCAACCGGGATTCCTCGTCCGTTGTCAACGACCGTCACAGAATTGTCCGGATTGATACTCACATTAATCGTATCACAATATCCAGCCAATGCCTCATCTACCGCATTGTCTACAATCTCATATACCAGATGATGAAGTCCTCTTGCAGAAGTGCTTCCAATATACATTCCCGGTCTTTTTCTTACTGCTTCCAGCCCCTCTAATATTTGGATCTGGTCTGCTCCATATTCTGCATCAAATTCAGTACCTGTTGCACCCATTTAAAAACCTCCTAGTTTTCTTTTGTCACACTTCCGCTGCTTACACGGAAAATTTTATTTATAGAAAATCGATGATTCACAAACTCATCCAGCCCAGTACATGTAATCACGGTCTGTATATCATGAATACTGTCTAATAAATAGTTTTGCCTGTGCTTGTCCAGTTCAGACAATACATCGTCCAATAATAAAATCGGTGTATCTTTGATCACTTCTTTCACCAATTCGATCTCAGACAGCTTTAACGACAGTGCTGCTGTCCTCTGCTGCCCCTGTGAGCCGAATTTGCGAATATCCAGATCACCTGATAAAAAGCACAAATCATCCCTGTGCGGACCGACAGAAGTGCTTTTCATCCGAATGTCTCTCTCCCGGTTTTTCTTCAAAGCCTGCTCCAGAGAAAGACTTCCAAGACTGCTCTCATAAGACAGTTCAATCCGCTCTCTCCCGCCTGTCAGCCTGTAATGTATGTCGGCAATGATCTGATTGACCTGCCTGATAAATTGTTTTCGACTCTCGATCACTTTTGTCCCATACTCAGCAAGCTGCATATCCCAGATATCCAGCGTATCCATTAAGTGATCCTGATGATAAAGCTCTTTTAACAGAGAATTTCTCTGATTGATGATTCGATTATAATTTGATAAATTGCTCAGATATACTTTGTCGATCTGGGATAACTCCAGGTCGATAAATCTTCTTCTGCCGGCAGGTCCATCTTTGATAATATTGAGGTCCTCCGGAGAAAAAAAGACAAAATGTACAATTCCAAACAACTCACTTGCTTTTCGAATTGGAATTTTATTGATTGCGATTCCTTTTGGACTGTTCTTTTTGAGATGCATATCAATCTGGAATTCCATCCCCTTTTTCTCTACGATCGTCTCCAGATGTGATTCCTCTCTGCCGAACTGTATCAAATCTCTGTCTTTTGTCCCTCTGTGGGATTTTGTCGTACCCGACAAATACAATGCCTCAAGGATGTTGGTCTTTCCCTGGGCATTGTCTCCATACAGGATATTTGTCTTTGAATCAAATGTCATATCCAGTAATTCATAATTCCTGTAATTTTTGAGCTTTAAAGATTTGATAACCATAATTTCTCCATCAATATGTAACTATTTTACACGTTTTTTCGTTATTTTTCAATTTTTATTTCCTGTCCGTTAAATGAAGCAGTATCTCCCGGATATAATTTTCTGCCTCTTCTTGTGTCAACCTCTCCGTTTACCGTGACCATTCCATCCTGAATAACTTCCTTGGCTTCGACTCCTGATTCTACCAGTCCGGCTGCCTTTAACGCCTGGCCAAGCTTAATAAACTCATCTGTTTCTCTTAATTTAATTGTTTCCATATGCACTCTACTTTCTACGCAACTGCGTTAAAATTTACCGGAAGGATCAGATAAATATAGCTCTGATTTTCATCCTTGATGAAACACGGAGCTTTTGCGTTCATAAAATACAGATCCACTTCCTCATCATCAATGACACGAAGAGCATCGATCAGGAATTTCGGGTTAAATCCAATGAGCAAGTCTTTTCCTTCTTTGGTAATAAAAATAGTTTCATCCATAGAACCGATCTGGGATTTGATCTTTAATTCCATCGTTCCGTCTTTGATATCAATAATGATCGGTTTTTTGTCCCCCTCTTTGATAAGCAGGGTGGCACGGTCAATACAGTCTAGAAGTTCTTTTTTATGGATTCTGACTTTTGTCTCATAGTCACTGGATAACATCTGATCGATTTTAAAATATTCTCCTTCGATCAAACGGGATACAACAACTGTTTTGTCAAATTCAAATACGATATGATTCTTTGTGAAAGAAATATCAACCAGTGCTTCCGCCTCTCCACCAATGATCTTGCTGATTTCCTGAAGCGTTTTTCCAGGGACAATGACCTTCTTCTGACCGTAATCTTCTTTTAATTCTATCTTACGAATTGAGATTCTGTGACCATCTAGTGAGACAACTTTCAGTATGTTGCCCTCAATTTCAAACAATTCACCCGTCATCATCTTATTTGTATCATTATCTGCGATGGAGAAAATTGTCTGACGAATCACTTCTTTTAATGTGAATTCTGAGACAGTAATGTAATCTTCTTTCTCTATTACAGGAAGATATGAAAAATCTTCTCCGGACTGTGCTGCAATATTGAATTTTGCTTTTTCACAGGTGATCAGAGTCTGGTTGTCAGATGTCGTTTCGATTACAACATCACTGTCCGGAAGCTTTCTTACAATTTCCGAAAAAATCTTAGCATTTAATGCGATGATACCTCTTTCTAAAATATCACCTTCAATTCTGGTTTCAATTCCAAGTTCCATATCATTTGCTGTCAACTTAATAACATCTGTCGATGCGTCAACTAAAATACATTCTAAGATAGGCATTGTTGTTTTAGAAGGAACAGCTTTAGAAACAATACTGACTCCTTTTACAAGATTGGATTTCGTACATACGATTCTCATCTGTTGATAATCTCCTTTCGAATTTGTGAAATATGATTTGTGGTGGAAAACTTTCAGCAGCCAAATCTTATAAAGAGAAATATAAAAGTTTTCCGCCTTAGCCGCCGTAGGGGGTGTGGATATGTTGATAAATGCTTCAAAGCCTTATAAATCAAGGGGTTGTCCACTTTCATAAGTCTGTAGAAACAGTATGGAAAACAAGGGGACGGTGTTTGTATAACTTTTACTGTCTCCTTGAGAAATTATTTTATTAACACTATAATCCACAGCATTTCCACAGAATTATCCACACTTAAACGGAAAGAATCTGAGGGTCAAAAAACCCTCAGAAAATAAACGTTTAGATTCATAATAGTTTTGTATAAACTCCAAATTAAATGGGGTTCAGTTTCTTCTTAATGATGTTAACGGTATTGTTCAAAGCCTCATCCGTCTTTACATCATGTTCAATCTTTTTGACACCATGGCTGACAGAGGCATGATCTTTGCCGCCAAGAATCAGACCGATGGTCTTTAACGGGGTATCAGTCATTTTTCGGCAGAGATACATAACGATCTGACGAGGCAGAACGATCTCTGCGTTTCGTTTTTTACCTTTTAATTCGGCAGCAGGTACATTAAAGTGGTCAGAAACGACTTCGATAATGAGCTCAGGTGTAATTTCCCGTGTATTATTCGGAGAAATCATATCTTTTAAGGCTTCTGCAGCCAAAGGAATATCGATCGGCTTGTTCTCCAGGTTGGCAAGCGCGATGAGCTTGTTTAAAGAGCCTTCCAGTTCACGGATGTTGGATGTAATATTATTGGCAATATACTGCATGACCTCATCCGGAATGTGGTATCGCTCCAGTCCGTCCAGTTCTTCTTTTTTCCGGAGAATGGCCATTCTGGTCTCATAGTCCGGAGAGGAGATGTCCGCGATCAGTCCCCATTCAAACCGGGTACGCAGACGTGCCTCCAGAGTCTCGATATCTTTTGGAGGTTTATCACTGGAGATGATGATCTGCTTTCCGGAAACATGAAGATGGTTGAATGTATGGAAAAATTCTTCCTGTGTACTTTCTTTTCCGATGATAAACTGGATATCGTCAATGAGCAGAACATCATTATTTCTGTATTTTTCACGGAATGTCGTCATCGCAAGTTCATTTCCGTTTTTACCTATTTTCAAAGCATCGATTAGTTCATTCGTAAAAGTCTCACTGGTTACATAGAGGACTTTTTTCGTCGGATCCTTTTCCAGAATAAAATGAGCAATGGAGTGCATCAGGTGGGTTTTTCCAAGTCCTACACCTCCGTAGAGGAAGAGAGGATTGTAAATCTCACCCGGAGAATCCGCAACAGCAAGGGATGCAGCATGAGCAAAATTGTTATTGCTTCCTACAACAAAAGTATCAAATGTGTATTTTGGATTCAGGTTGGCCTGTTCGAAAATCGCATTTGACTGCTGTTTTTTTACTGCCGTATCTTTTTTTTCCTGGATGACAACATGATCGTCGGTCACGAAAGAGACTTCATATTCGTAACCTGTGACTTCTGCAATACATACTTTAAAAGGAAGCAGGTATTTTTCTTCAATGTGCTCCAGGCTGGCACGTAATTTTACAAGAATATATACGGTGTCATCGGTTACTTCGTAAACGGTAAGTGGTGCGATCCACGTATTGTACGAAATATTGGATGAGCAATATTCTAGTTTCATCTTATTCAAAATCTGCTCCCAGTTTTCTTCTACAATGTTCATCAATGGTAAACTCCTAATTAATATAAAATGAGAGATAAGCAGAGTATCTCAACTACATTCTACATCAAAATGAAAATAGAAGCAATGTAAAAATAACAGGAAACAATTTGATAGGTGGAAAACTTTGTTGATAATGTGGAAAACTTTTTAAACACTATCAACGCCGATAAAAAGGGAAACTTAAAGAGAAATAAAAATTTTTCTACAGGCTATCGACACAATATACAGTGGTTTTCTACATCGTTTTCAGGGTTTATCCACAAATTTGGATAAAGTTATCCACAAAGTGTGAATAACTGTGGATAAATCCTCCGGTTGTGGGTAAGAAAAATGTAGATAATGTGGAAACTCGAAATTTGGTGAAAATCAGGGAAATTTGTAAATGAAACAAAAAAGTGAAAATCTCAGGAAATATAAGGCGTTTGAGAATATGGGAAAAGAAATGAGCGAAGAAACAGAAATATAGATAATTCTGTGGAAAAGATTTGGATAACTAAAAAAATAAAAGGAACAGGTGTGAAAAAAAGCGGTAATAAAAAAATTTCTAAAAAAATATGTGAAAAACTATATTTTAGTATTTTCGCTGCTAATGCTTGACTTTATGGGCTTTTTTGCATATAATTAAGAGCAGTGTCTTTCTGTTTATCAGCAGTAGTACTATATAAACACTATATATAGTAGAGATACGAAAAAAAGAGGCAAATATTGTAAATACTTTATAATAAGTATATCAACCACAAGGAGGTGTATGTACCAATGAAAATGACATTTCAGCCAAAGAAAAGATCCAGAGCAAAAGTTCACGGATTCAGAGCAAGAATGAGCACACCAGGCGGAAGAAAAGTTTTAGCTGCCAGAAGAGCAAAAGGAAGAAAACAGTTATCAGCTTAGGCCGCATATATGTGGCCTTTTCTTCTATAAAAAAGTGCAGTATTTCCAGGGGAAAGAGCTGCTAAAAAGAGGTTATCGATGAAATTTTCCGAATCTTTAAAGAAAAATAAAGATTTTCAAGTCGTATATAAAAATGGGAAATCCTATGCCAACCGATATCTGGTACTGTACATCAGAGAAAATGGGATGGACAAAAATCGTTTGGGGATTTCAGTCAGTAAAAAAGTAGGAAACAGCGTTGTGAGACATCATCTTACAAGGCTTATTCGAGAGAGCTATCGACTTCAAGAAGAACATTTCCAATGTGGATTTGACTTAGTAGTGATTGCAAGAGCAGGCGCAAAAGAGAAAAGTTATCATGATATAGAAAGCGCGCTCATCCACCTGGGAAAACTTCATAATATATATGCATGATTTCAAAGGAAGTGACGCAGATGAAGAAGATTTTGATAGGGATGATACGGTTTTATCAGAAGTATTTATCCGGTTTGAAGACGACGTATCACTGTATTTATACGCCGACCTGCTCCCAGTACGGGATTGAGGCAATTGAAAAATACGGTGCAGTTAAGGGACTTGCCCTGACCGTCTGGAGGATTCTGCGGTGTAATCCATTTGCAAAAGGCGGATATGATCCGGTACCTTAAGGAGGATAAAAGATGGAATTTGGTTTAATCGCTGCGACAGCGGCAGACTGGCCGATTGTCGGACAGATTGCATGGGTATTTGGTAAGCTCATGGATGCAATCTATAATTTTCTGAATTTATTTGGAATTCAGAATATCGGAATATGTATTATTCTGTTTACAATTATTATTTATACATTGATGATCCCGCTGACGATCAAACAGCAGAAATTTTCAAAAATGCAGTCTGTGATGATGCCGGAAATTCAAAAACTGCAGAAAAAATATGCAGGAAAAAGAGATCAGGCATCCATGCTCAAGATGCAGGAAGAGCAGCAGCTGATCTACGAAAAATACGGAAGTTCTCCGACAGGCGGATGTCTGCCGATGGTGATCCAGCTTCCGATTTTGTTCGCATTGTATCCTGTTATTCAGGAAGTACCGAGATATGTAAATGGTATTAAAGAGATTTATATGCCGGTTGTTAATCAGATCATGGCGACAGACGGATATCAGAAGATTCTGGAAAAGATCGGAAATGCAGCTCCGGTGTATATGCCTGCAAATGCATATGATTATACAGACCCCAATATTCTGGTGAGGGTGTTATATAAATTCCAGGACTCCACATGGAATACTCTGGTGGACAAGATGCCGTCTCTTGAGACAGTTGTAGATAAGACAACTGCAACGATGGGACATTTGAATACATTCCTTGGCATTAACATTGGTGAGCAGCCGCTGACAATGTTGATGGATGCTTTGAAGGATTTTTCAATTGTTGGAATTATTCTGGCAGTGATCATTCCGATCATGGCAGGTCTGACACAGTTTATCAGTGTAAAACTGATGCAGCAGCAACAGACAACGACGATCGATCCGGACAATCCGATGGCAAGATCCATGAATTCTATGAACTATATTATGCCGTTGTTCTCTGTATTTATGGGATTTACACTGCCGGCAGGTCTTGGTCTGTACTGGGCGATCAGTGCGATTGTAAGATGTGTACAGCAGATGGCGATCAATAAATATCTGAGCAAGAAATCAGTAGAAGAGATGATCGAAGAGCAGCGCAAAAAAGCAGCGAAGAAACGTGAGAAAAAAGGTGCTCCGGCAAAAGAAATCAACCGGATGGCAACAAAGAGCACTCGAAATGTAACAGAACAGAAGACAAGTGTTTCCAGCAAAGAAAAAGAAGAAAAGATCCAGCAGGCAAAAGAGAATATCAAAAATGCCAAGCCGGGAAGTCTCGCATCAAAGGCAAATATGGTAAGCCGTTATAACAGTGGACAGAATGCCAAAGATAAAACGGAAGAGAGCGAGAAATAGAGTGTCGGGGAAAGGAAGGATTCACGATGAACGGTAGTATCAGAGTATCAGCAAAAACAGTGGATGATGCAATCACAGAGGCATTGATCCAGCTGGGAGTTACCAGTGACAGACTGGAATATGAAGTCATTGAAAAAGGCAGCTCAGGTTTCCTTGGAATCGGAATGAAGCAGGCAGTGATCGAAGCCCGCAGAAAACCGGAACCTGTGGCAGAAGTGAAAGAAGAGACAATACCGGTTGAAGAAGTAAAACCAAGTGTTGTAAAAGAGCAGGTATCAGAGCCTGTACAGGAAAAGCAGGAAGAAAAAGCAGAAGAGGAGCCGGCAAGAAAGAAAGCTACAGAGCTGGCAGAAGTTTCTGATGAAGCAATCAAAGCTGTGGAAGCTTTTCTGAATGACACCTTAAAAGCAATGGACATGGATGTGGAAATTGTTTCTGAAGTGGATTCTGAAGGTGCTCTCAGTGTTGAGATGAAGGGCAGCAATATGGGAATTCTGATCGGAAAAAGAGGGCAGACTCTGGATGCGCTTCAGTATCTTGCAAATCGTGTTGCCAATAAACATCAGGACGGATATGTGAGAGTGAAACTTGATACAGAAAACTACAGAGCAAGAAGAGAAGAGACGTTAAGACATCTTGCAAAGAACATTGCGTTCAAAGTGAAAAGAACGAGAAGAGCAGTTTCTCTGGAGCCAATGAATCCATATGAGAGAAGAATCATTCATGCTGCGCTTCAGTCAGATCCGCATGTGACAACACACAGTGAGGGAGAAGAGCCTTACAGAAAAGTAGTTGTGACATTAAAAAGATAGTATAAAATGAAGCGAAAGAGGACGTTTTACGCTTCACGGAGGCTTTCGTGAAGCGTAACAACGTCCTTTTTTATCAGACAAAATAGAATTTCCAAGAGGTGGAAGATGAAAAAGGATACGATTGCTGCCATTTCTACAGGTATGACCAATTCAGGAATTGGAATTGTTCGTATCAGCGGAGAGGAAGCATTTGCAATTATTGACAGAATTTATAAGGGAAAAGAACAGTTATCTCAGGCAGAGAGTCATACGATACACTATGGATTTATCAAAGATGGGGAAGAGACGGTCGATGAAGTTCTGGTCAGTGTGATGAGAGCACCGAGAACTTTTACGGGAGAAGATACCGTGGAGATCAACTGCCATGGAGGAACGTTTGTGGTGAGAAAGGTTCTGGAAACTGTGATCAAAAACGGGGCCAGACCGGCAGAACCGGGAGAATTTACCAAGCGCGCATTTTTGAATGGAAAGATGGATCTTTCCCAGGCAGAGGCGGTAATCGATGTGATCACATCTCAGAATGAGTATGCGCTGAAAAGCTCCATGAGTCAGCTCAAAGGCAGTGTAAAGCGAAAAATTGAAGAGATGCGCAAGGAGATCCTGTATCACACGGCATTTATTGAAACAGCGTTGGATGACCCGGAGCATATCAGTGTGGATGGATATGGAGAGACGCTGCAGACAGTGACAGAAGGGATTTTAAGAGAACTGGAGGATCTCATCCGGTCATCAGATGACGGCAGGATTTTAAAAGAGGGAATCCAGACCGTGATCGTCGGAAAACCGAATGCAGGAAAATCCTCTTTGTTGAATGTGCTTTCCGGAAGAGAGAGAGCCATTGTGACAGACATTGAAGGGACGACCAGAGACGTTTTGGAAGAACAGATCCATCTGCAGGGGCTTAGCCTGAATATCATTGATACGGCAGGAATCCGGGATACGGAAGATGTGATTGAAAAAATGGGTGTAGAAAAAGCAAAAGAGTATGCAAAGAGTGCTGATCTGGTTATATATGTGGTGGATGCGTCACGGTCATTGGATGAAAACGACCAGAAAATCCTGAATCTGGTACTTGATAAAAAGGCGATTATCCTGTTAAATAAAACTGATCTGGAGACTGTCGTGTCGAAAGAGATGCTGGCAGAACAGCTTCTGGGACGAGAGATTCCGATGATCGAGATATCAGCAAAGGAAGAACTGGGAATCCAGGAGTTGGAAAAGACACTGGAAAAAATGTTTTTAAAGGGCAGTCTGTCCTTTAATGATGAAATATACATTACAAATATCAGACAGAAAGCAGCACTTCAGTCTGCGAGAGAAAGTCTGCATAAAGTGATTGAAAGTATTGAAAATGAGATGCCGGAGGATTTTTATTCCATCGATCTGATGGATGCATATGAATCACTCGGAAGTATTACAGGAGAAACGATAGGAGAAGATTTGGTCAATGAAATATTCAGCAAATTCTGTATGGGAAAATAAAGATGAATATGATGTGGTGATCGTAGGAGCAGGGCATGCCGGATGTGAAGCAGCGCTTGCGTGTGCGAGGATGGGATTTCAGACACTGATGTTTACAGTAAGTGTGGACAGTATTGCGCTGATGCCGTGTAATCCGAATATCGGGGGCAGTTCCAAAGGACACCTTGTCAAAGAAGTGGACGCGTTGGGCGGTGAGATGGGAAAGGTGATCGACCGGACTTTTATCCAGTCTAAGATGCTGAACAGTTCAAAAGGACCGGCTGTGCACTCTCTGCGTGCGCAGGCGGACAAGGCAAATTACAGTAAAACGATGCGAAAGGTGCTTGAGGATCAGGAGAATCTGGAAATCAAGCAGATGGAAGTGACAGAGATTCTTGCTGAGGATGGGGCTGACGGAAAAAAAATCATTACAGGAGTCAGAACTTATTCCGGTGCCACATATCGCTGCAGAGCGGTCGTATTGTGCACCGGAACCTATTTAAAGGCGAGATGTATTTACGGAGACGTCAGCATGCAGACCGGGCCAAACGGACTGCAGCCGGCAAATTATCTGACAGACAGTCTGAAAGAACTTGGAATCGAAATGTATCGGTTTAAGACAGGAACGCCGGCGCGTATTGACAAGAGAAGTATTGATTTCAGCAAAATGGAAGAGCAGAAAGGAGACGAGCGGATCGTACCGTTTTCCTTTACGACAGACCCTGAGGACATCCAGATCGATCAGGTTTCCTGCTGGCTGACTTATACGAATGAAAAGACCCATGAAATTATCAGAGAAAATCTGGACCGTTCTCCGTTGTTTTCAGGAATGATCGAGGGAACAGGACCGAGATATTGTCCGTCGATCGAGGACAAGGTGGTAAAATTTGCAGATAAGAACCGGCACCAGGTGTTTATTGAGCCGGAAGGACTGGACACCAACGAAATGTATGTGGGAGGGATGTCAAGCTCTCTTCCGGAAGATGTTCAGTATGCGATGTACCGCAGCGTGCCGGGGCTTGAACATGCGAAAATTGTAAGAAATGCGTATGCCATCGAATATGATTGTATTGATGCGAGACAGTTAAAGAGTACACTGGAGTTTAAAAATGTCGAAGGGCTGTTCAGCGGCGGGCAGTTTAACGGAAGCTCCGGGTATGAGGAGGCAGCAGCGCAGGGGCTTGTAGCGGGTATTAATGCGGCGAGAAAGCTGCAGGGCAAGGAAGGGATCATCATTGACCGTTCCGAGGGATATATCGGAGTTCTGATTGATGATCTGGTCACAAAAGAGAGTCATGAGCCGTATCGAATGATGACTTCCAGAGCAGAATACCGTCTGCTTTTAAGACAGGATAATGCAGATCTCAGACTGACAAAGATCGGATATGAAGTCGGGCTGATCGAGGAGGAGCGCTATCAGAACCTGCTGAAAAAAGAAGAGCAGATTCAAAAAGAGATCGAGCGTGTGGAAAGTGTGCATGTGGGAACGACCAAAGAAGTACAGGAGCTTCTGGAGTCCTGCGGAAGTACACCGCTTGTTTCAGGCGCGTCTCTGGCTGATCTGATCCGTCGTCCGGAGCTTAGCTATGAAATCCTTGCCTCAGTGGATAAAATGCGTCCAGAGCTTAAATACGACGTTGCAGAGCAGGTGAATATTAACATTAAGTATGAAGGTTATATCAAACGGCAGAAAAAGCAGGTAGAGCAGTTTAAAAAACTGGAGAAAAAGCGGATTCCTGCAGATATTAATTATGAAGAGGTACAGAGTCTGCGATTAGAGGCAAAGCAGAAATTGTCGCAGATCCGACCGGCATCCATCGGGCAGGCATCCCGGATATCCGGGGTATCTCCGGCAGATATTTCGGTTCTGCTGGTGTATCTGGAGAGCAGATGAGAGAACAGGAGAGTGTATGGAAAATAAATTTGAACAGCAATTAAGCCAGCTGGATATCCGGCTGACAGAACGCCAGAAAGAGCAGTTTCATCAGTATTATGAGCTTCTGGTGGAGTGGAATAAGGTGATGAACCTGACAGGGATCACCGAGTATGATGAAGTAAATGAGAAACATTTTGTGGACAGCCTTGCAATTGTAAAAACAGTGGATATGAATCAGGTAAATTCTGTGATTGACATCGGAACCGGCGCGGGATTTCCGGGACTGCCGTTAAAGATTGCCTTTCCTCATCTGAAAGTCGTATTGTTGGATTCTCTGAAAAAAAGAATTAATTTTTTAGATGCCGTAGTAGAAAAATTAGGGCTCGAAGATGTGGAAACGCTTCATGGAAGAGCAGAAGATTTTGCAAAGCAGACAGCATACAGAGAACAATTTGACCTGTGTGTGTCCCGTGCAGTGGCAAATCTGTCAACCTTGAGTGAATACTGCATCCCATATATACGAGTAGGCGGGATGTTCGTATCCTATAAATCAGGAACTGTTGAAGACGAATTGAAACAATCGGAAAAAGCAGTGTCTCTTCTTGGTGGAAAAATTGAGAAAACAGTAAAGTTTCAGCTGCCGGATACAGAGATTGGACGTTCTTTTGTGAAAATAAAAAAGATTTCTGAGACACGAAAAAAATACCCGAGAAAAGCAGGACTTCCAGCAAAAGAACCACTGTCATAAAATAAGAGAGAAATAAAAAAATTATTCTTTAAAAATCAAGAAGTAAACAAAAAGGATGTAAAGTATTTTAATTGTACAACAATTTAAAAGTTTACATCCTTTTTTTACGTTATTCACAGTTTATCCACCAAAAAAGAAGAGTTATCCACATTATTTTGTGGATAACTCTTCTCCGTTGTTGATATCAAATAAAATTTCAACCTGTTCTAAAAACGTTTCAGGGTCTTCCAGATGTGGAAAACGTTTGGTATGATCAATTTCTTGAATTTCAATAGAAGGCATATAATTTTGATATTGGTTTGCAATTAGTGCATATTCTGGATTTGCATTCCCTACAATAATAAACACGCTGTTGTTAATTCGATTTAAAGAATACATCACATTTGCATTTGTAAAGCGAGATTTGATGCTGGAATACAGATATTTTCCGGCAGTATTGTCTGTATGTGCAGCTTCAAAAAAGGTCTTTACTGTATTTGTATCAATTTTCTTGAAATCATAGTATCCATTTAAGTGTAAATCTTTTTCGATGGTTCGTTTATTAAAGCGTAAATTGTAAAGAAATGTTCCTACAACAGGCATGTTAATACAATGCTGTTTTAACTTTGTACGCTTTGTCGGTATTTTTGAAAGTTCAATCAAATCACCAGGATTAATTAAAAGAACTTTGTCAATAATTGAGTGATCATTAGCACATGCCATTAAGACAAAAGAACCGGATTCCCCCATTGCGATAATATCAGTTTTTTCACCAATGATATGTTTAATAAAATCAGTGATTAACTGGACATAAAGATAATTTGTATAGGTCAAATAGGGTTTGTCCGAGCGTCCACAGCCTAATAAATCAATTGTGTATACAGTATTTGTTTTAGATAATTGATCTACAATCTGGTTCCATTCATAGGAAGAACTGCAGACGTTTAGATCATGGATCAAGAGAAGAGGAGATCCACTTCCTGTTTTGTGGTAGCAAATGCGTCCAAAACGCCAGTCATAATATTCTGCATTTTTGTCAGACAGCATTTCATCTATTGTAGACATATAGTAAACGAAACGATTAACGATATGCATAGAAGCAACGGTTAATCCTGTCAGGATCGTACAAGTTTTCAAATTTTTCTTCCAGTTCAAAATGATACCCTCCTTTATAATTCCATTTATACTTTCTTATTATACTACAGGAGAGGTGTCAAATAAAGAAAATTTGAAAAATTCTGTGAGACAAACAGTAAACAGCCAATGTTTCACGTGAAACATTTTGGATTAATGAAAAATCTATCTGAAAAGTAGTTTTTATGATACAATGAGAAATAGTTTAAATTTAATAGAGGAGAGGAAAAGCTGAATTAGGTCTATGCGGGAAATGAAGAAGAAATTGTGCCGGAAACAAATATTTGGACAAACTTGGCACAAAAATAAATGGAACGGTAGATGTATGCTGAATCACAAAATGATTATAAGAATTATAGTCAAAAATGTTTCACGTGAAACATTTTAAAAAGTAGAGAGAAAGTATTGAATACGAAATATCTAGTGTAAACAGTAACATTTCATAAAAATCACAATGTTTCACGTGAAACATTGTATAGATAATAAAAGTAAAAGGTGATATAATAAGAACGTGTTCAATGAAAGGAGTACGAATATGGGAAGAATTATAGCGATTGCAAATCAAAAAGGTGGAGTAGGTAAAACTACAACAGCTATCAATTTATCAGCTTCACTTGCAAGTCTTGGACAAAAAGTTCTGGCACTTGATATGGATCCACAGGGAAATATGACAAGTGGACTGAGTGTAAATAAAGATGAAGTTGAAAATACAGTATATGATTTAATTATTGGGAATATTGGGATTGAAGAATGTATTTGCAAAGAAGTCTATGAAAACCTGGATGTACTTCCGTCTAATGTTAATTTGTCGGCAGCAGAAATTGAATTGATTGGTGTTGATAATAAAGAATACATTATTAAAAATGAAGTTGAAAAAGTGAAGGACAGATATGATTATATTATCATAGATTGTCCACCGGCATTGAGTATGCTAACGATCAATGCAATGACCACAGCAAATTCAGTACTTGTCCCGATTCAGTGTGAGTATTATGCATTGGAAGGATTAAGCCAGTTGATCCACACAATAGAGCTTGTTCAGGAGAGATTAAATCCAAAATTAGAAATAGAAGGCGTTGTGTTCACAATGTATGATGCCAGAACGAACCTCTCACTCCAGGTTGTAGAAAATGTAAAAGACAATTTAAATCAAAACATCTACAAAACGATTATTCCAAGAAATGTCCGGCTGGCAGAGGCGCCAAGTTATGGTATGCCAATAAATTTATATGACCCAAAATCTTCAGGAGCAGAAAGTTATTTGTTATTGGCTGAAGAAGTGATCAATAAAGGAGAAGAATAAAATGGCAGTGAAAAGAAATGGACTTGGAAAGGGGTTAGACAGTCTGATTCCAAACAAGACAGTGAAGACAACAGAAAAACAGGCTAATAAAACTCAAAAAGAAAAAGTAAAAGTGGAAAAATCCGGGGAGACTATAGTAAAGATTACTCAGGTAGAACCAAATAGTGAACAGCCGAGAAAAGATTTTGATGAAGATGCCCTTCTTGAGCTGGCAGATTCTATCAAACAGTTTGGCGTACTTCAGCCACTTTTGGTACAAAAGAAAAATGATTATTATGAAATCATTGCAGGAGAAAGAAGATGGAGAGCGGCAAAGCTTGCCGGATTAAAAGAAGTACCGGTACTGGTTCGTGAATATACGGAGCAGGAAGTTGTGGAGATTTCTTTGATTGAAAATATTCAGAGAGAAAATCTGAATCCAATTGAAGAAGCAATTGCATACAAGCGATTATTGAAAGAGTTTCATCTAAAACAGGATGAGATTGCAGAACGTGTATCGAAGAGCAGAACGGCAGTGACAAACTCAATGCGTCTTTTAAAACTTAACAGTAAGGTTCAGCAGATGGTGATTGATGATATGATCTCAACCGGACATGCCAGAGCGTTACTTGCATTGGAAGACGAAGAACAACAGTACACAATTGCAAATAAAATATTTGATGAGAAGCTCAGTGTGAGGGAGACTGAGAAGCTGATTAAAATATTGAAAAATCCCAAGAAGACTGCAAAAAAAGAAAAAATTGAGCATACATTTATCTATGAAAACCTGGAAGAAAAAATGAAGGGAATCATGGGGACAAAGGTAAATGTAAATCCAAAATCGAATGGTAAGGGGAAAATTGAAATCGAATATTATTCAGAGGAAGAATTGGAGCGAATATTCGACTTGATCATGTCCATTCAAAGCTAAGAGGTGTCCCGCAGATATAAGAAGGAGACATGAGAATGGCAACAGAAGTATTACTGTATCTGGTAATTGTTTTGTTGATCATGCAGGTGGTTTTCATTGGGATTGTGATCAATCTGCAAATGAAACATAAGCGTATGCAGGCAAAATATCAGATTTTTATGCGCGGAAAAGATGGTAAATCTCTGGAAAAAGGATTTCTGGAGCAGTTTAAAACAGTAGAAAAACTGGAACGCGCAGTAAAACAGAATACAAGAGATATTGATACAATTTACAAAAGAATGAAAACACATTATCAGAAAATAGGAATTGTACGTTATGATGCATTTCAGGAAATGGGAGGAAATCTCAGTTTTGTTCTGACGATGTTAGATGAAAATAATAATGGCTGGGTGTTTAATGCGATGCACAGCCGAGAAGGGTGTTATACCTATATAAAGGAAATTGTAAAAGGCGAAAGCTATATGGAACTCGGAGAAGAAGAAAGAGAGTCTTTGAAAAAAGCAATGAAGCAGTGATATACACTGTATGAGGAGGAAAATTATGTTAGATATCAAATTTGTAAGATCAAATCCGGAAGTTGTAAAACAGAACATTAAAAACAAATTTCAGGATTCTAAGTTACCACTGATAGATGAGGTATTGGAACTGGATCAGAAAAATCGTGAAATTAAAGGTGAAGTAGAAGCACTTAGAGCTGAGAAAAACAAAACATCAAAACAGATTGGTGCAATGATGGCTCAGGGCAAAAAAGAAGAGGCAGAAGAGCTGAAAAGAAAAGTAACAGAGAGTGCAGATAAGATGGAAGCACTTTCTGCAGAAGAAAAAGAAGTAGAAGAAAAAATTAAAAAAATCATGATGACAATTCCAAATATCATTGATCCATCTGTTCCGATTGGAAAAGATGACAGTGAAAATGTGGAACTGGAGCGCTTTGGTGAGCCGGTTGTTCCTGATTTTGAAGTTCCATATCACACAGAAATTATGGAAAGATTCAATGGAATCGATCTGGATAGTGCAAGAAAAGTGGCAGGAAACGGATTTTATTATCTGATGGGAGATATTGCGAGATTGCATTCTGCAGTTATTTCCTATGCAAGAGATTTCATGATCAACAGAGGATTTACTTACTGTATTCCTCCGTTTATGATCCGCAGCAATGTTGTGACAGGTGTTATGAGCTTTGCAGAAATGGATGCAATGATGTATAAGATTGAAGGAGAAGATCTCTATCTAATCGGAACAAGTGAGCACTCTATGATCGGTAAATTTATCGATACACTTCTTCCGGAAGAGCAGCTGCCACAGACACTGACAAGTTATTCTCCATGCTTCAGAAAAGAAAAAGGGGCACACGGAATTGAGGAACGTGGTGTATATCGTATTCACCAGTTCGAAAAACAGGAAATGATCGTTGTATGTAAACCGGAAGAGAGCATGGACTGGTATGAAAAATTGTGGAAGAACACAGTGGATTTATTCCGTTCTATGGATATTCCGGTTCGCACACTGGAATGCTGTTCCGGAGATCTTGCGGATCTGAAAGTGAAGTCTGTGGATGTGGAGGCATGGTCTCCAAGACAGCAGAAATACTTTGAAGTAGGAAGCTGCTCAAATCTGGGAGATGCACAGGCCAGAAGACTTGGTATCCGTGTAAAAGGTGCAGACGGAAAATATTTTGCACATACACTGAATAATACAGTTGTTGCACCACCAAGAATGCTGATCGCGTTCCTGGAGAACAATCTGCAGGCAGATGGATCTGTGAAGATTCCGGAAGCGTTACGTCCATATATGGGTGGAAATGCAGTGATCGAACCGAAAAAATAAGGAGTAATATGCATCAGTATTTGAAAGCAATTGGGTTTGGTCCCATCAAGAAAAAAGCAGAGCTAAAAGAAATATTGGAGCAGACAAGAGAAACCTTTACCCATCAGATGACCGTTTCCTATAATGAAGAAGCAGACTACTGTGAATTTCAAAAGGAATACGGTCAGGATGTGGGGATTACATTGTGTGGAGAACTGGATGATCATGACCAGTTTGATATGGAATACTATTTCCCGTATTTTCAGGGAAGTGGTGTTACAACATATGCAGATGTTTCCATTGAAAAACGAATCGAGCGCGAACAGTACGTAGGAATCTGTGAAGATGCAAAAGTGGGGATCAGTCTGATTTTTACAATGCAAAATGGCGTAGAATATATGAAAGAGCGTCAGCTGGGTATGATGACAGGAGCTCCAAACGGTGTCACTTTTTCCGGTCTTGCTCTGTCCGGGAGAATCCTGCTGCCTGTAAGAAAAAGCGAGACACAGATGCGTTTCGCAAGAGAGGAAGCAAAAACACGAAAGAAACTTTTGAGTGCTGCCCGTAATGGAGATCAGGGAGCAATTGAAACGTTGACTCTGGAAGATATGGATATCTACTCAAAAGTTTCTCGTAGATTGGCTACAGAGGATGTATATTCCATTGTGGACAGTTACTTTATGCCTTATGGTGTGGAATGTGATCTGTATTCAATTATGGGAGAGATTCTGGCGATCAGAGAGCGGGAGAATACATTGACCGGAGAACGGCTTTATCAGATGAAACTAGATGTCAATGAACTGGAGTTCGATGTTTGTGTTCCGAAGAAAGAGGTTCTGGGAGAGCCAGAGATTGGAAGACGATTTAAAGGAGAGATCTGGCTGCAGGGATATGTGAATTTTTAAATATTCAAAATCGTATGTGATTTTTTGCGTTGCTTGTATTGCGGTGATAGGTGTAGTTGTTTTTGTAAGAAGAAAAGAGAAATAGAAAAATAAAACGAGGACAGTGGCTGAATAAAGAAAGCTGCTGTCCTCGTTTTGAAAACGTTCCCTGCAGGAATCGAACCTGCACTTGATCCTTAGGAGGGATCCGTAATATCCATTTTACTAAGGGAACACACTTATTAATATACCATTTTTGTCTTACTTTCTCAAGCAATTTTTTATTTTCTTCTATCTTTTCAAAATTTTAGTTACTGAGAACAGGAATGTTGTTGTACCTGTTTATCTGGGAACACTTCATTTCCCGAATCATTGAATACTCATTTCATAAAGTCACACATCAAACAGCAATTGTTATGGTTGTGCTTTTGGTGATTATGCTAGCGATCGGTGTGTCAATCAGTGTAGCGGTAGGATTGTCATCCGCGCTGGCTATGTTGTGTATGCTCGATGCAAATATTTCATTTGCGACATCTGCGCAGAGATTGTTTGCCGGAGCCAATTCATTTTCACTGATTGCAATTCCGTTTTTTATTCTTGCAGGAAATATTATGAATAACGGTGGAATTGCAGAGCGAATTGTTAATGTTGCCAAGGTTGTTGCCGGACGTATGCCGGGGGCACTGGCGCAGTCTAATGTAGTAGCAAACATGTTATTTGGTGCAATTTCAGGTTCCGGTGCAGCAGCGGCTGCTGCAATGGGTGGTACGATCGGACCGATGGAAAAAAAGGAAGGATATGATCCGGTTTACAGTGCCGGTGTAAATATTGCTTCTGCACCGACGGGAATGCTGATTCCACCGTCCAATCTGATGATTGTTTATTCGACAATTGCAGGAAGTGTATCAGTTGCTGCCTTGTTTACGGGAGGATATGTGCCGGGAATTCTGTGGGGATTACTCGTGATGTTCCTTGCAGGGGTTAAAGCAAAGAAATGTGGATATGTTGCAGAACGACGAATTCCTGCAAAAATGACGGGTATTATTACGTTTATGATTGGATTATCCTCTATTATGTCATGGGTTATGGCATTTACAGGAGCGAAGGTCGGAAATGTAAAAATTGAGCAGGTGTTTAAAGAATTACTGCCCTATTTTGGTGTGATTTTGATCGTACTGTTGCTGACCACATGTATTCCTGCGATTTCTATGACATTACCAACTGCTGCAGGACTTATTCAGTAGGGAGAGAGGCGTTATGGAAAAATTATTATGCCCGTCGCTTTTGAATCTTTCGATGGATTATCTGAAAGATGAGATTATGAGACTTGATGTAAGTGGAGCGGATATTTTACATATAGATGTAATGGATGGCCATTATGTGCCGAATTTCGGGATGAGTTTTCAGGATATTGAAACAATACGTAAAAACACTTCTTTGAAGCTGGATGTTCATATGATGATGTATAATCCCGGACGTTATATAGAACGATATGCAGAGTTCGGAGCAGATATTATTTATATCCATCCGGATTCTGAAGCAATTCCAACAGAGACACTCTGCAGAATCCGTGAACTTGGAAAGGCTCCGGGGATTGTGATCAATCCCGGAATTTCACTTGACAGTATTCAGGAATTGTTGTCGTTAGTAGATTACGTGCTGGTCATGACCGTGAATCCCGGATTTGCGGGAAGAGACTATCTTCATTTTGTAGAACCTAAAATTGAGCAACTTTTGAAATTGCGGCAGAGGTATAAATTCCATATTGTGATTGACGGCGGTGTGACCTGGGAGATTCTGGAGCGTCTTTGGAAAAAAGGGGTGGAAGGCTTTGTACTGGGAAAACAGATTTTATTTGAAAAAAATGAAGATTATCGTACAATCATCCAAAAAGTAAGAAATATTTAAATGATTGAATTAAAATCCTGTTGGAAGTGGAGCAAAAAATCCATTTGAAACAGGATTTTTTTGAGTAGATTTTTTCAGTCAATATGATGTAGAATATGGGAGAGAATTATTTGCTGTTAAAAGGAGTATTGCGGTGAAAGATAATTCCGATTCACAATTTTTTTATAAAATTTTAAATGGAATAAATTCGAATAATCGTATCATAGATGTTGAGGCAAATAAGATTGTATATATGAATGAGTGTTGTAAAAAGACATTTCAGGTTGAGCATCCGGAAGGTAAGCTTTGTTGGGAAGTGATGCAAAAAGGGATGAAACAAAGGTGTTGAAACCCAAAAGCAGCTTGGCGTATTAAAAGAGATGTGTTGTGATGTCATTCAAGGATACTTTTTGAATAAGCCATTATCGGAAGAAGAATTTGAAAAACAGTATTTTAGAAAGAACAGGCGGCAATAAATATGGAAAAAGCAAGAAATGATGAATTGTACAGAGCTTTGAAGGAGAAGGATTATCCTGATGACTTTTGCAGAGAAATTGCATATAATCAAATCAGGACAGATTACACGGCAACTCGTATGCTGGGGTATCTTTACAGAACATCAAATCCGAGAGCGGAAGATGTGGTGGATGAGATGCTGGCAATTTTCAGTGATCGAGATGCTGTCATGCAGAAAAAGGAGCTGGAACATGCTCAGGCAACAATCAATCAGATTTACAGGGACGGATTATAAGGAGAGGAGAACATGAGTATGAACAATCATGAATTATTGCAGGAAATTTATTATCAGAACAAATCGTTAAACAGAACAGCGCAGAGGATTTCTCTGATTGGATTACTGGGGATTGTCGGAAGAATTGCAAAAGATTGTGCAGAAAGAGAAGACGAGACAGGAAAAAAAGTGGTGAAAATTTTATTTGCGCTGATTCTGGTAAGTCAGATACTTTTAGGAATTGATGCAATTAGTGATGTGATTGAAAGAAGAAAATAGAATAAGGGATAATCAGAATGAGCAGAATAAGAATTGTAAAAAAGAACGATGAATATACTTCAGAATATCAGGTGGGGGATCTGTTTGAGATTACAGGCACCTGGTATGGAGGCGTCCATATTATGGGAAAATCAGGTGCGCCTGTTTCTCTGGATAAAGAGGAATATGTAGAATTGGATACAGAGCCTGAGTTAAAGCAAGAAGAGGTGATTCCGAGAGACATCCGAGTGGGAGATATTGTACAGCATTTTAAGAGAGAATGGGTGTCAGGGGAAACTTCAGAATATTTATATAAAGTGCTTGCATTTGCGCAGCATACAGAGACAGGAGAAAAAATGGTGATTTATCAGGGGTTGTATTCTCCGTTTAAAATCTGTGCAAGACCATATGGAATGTTTATGAGTGAAGTGGATCATGAAAAATATCCGGATATTAAGCAACAGTACAGGTTTGAAAAAATAAAGGAATAAAATGGAGATGAAGATGTTTCACGTGAAACATCTTCGTTTTTATTACCAGTATGTTTGATTACATTTATGAAAAAAGTGCCATTCGTGTCTGGTGAAAAGAAAACAAAAAAATATTTAAACTCGCTCTTGACTTGGAGTTAACTCCAGGTGATATAGTATCATCAATCCTCAAAAAGGAGAAAAACAGTAAGAATTGATGAGAAAAAGAGGAGTGAATATTAATGTATATTGAAACAATCAACAGCCCTGAAGATGTAAAAAAATTGACGATAGAGGAGCTTCCGGCACTGGCAGAAGAGATGCGCAATGCACTTTTGATCAGGGCAAGCCGGCATGGCGGACATTTCGGACCAAATTTCGGAATGGTGGAAGCGACCATTGCCATGCATTATGTATTTGAATCTCCAAAAGATAAAATTGTATATGACGTTTCCCATCAGAGTTATCCGCACAAAATGCTAACAGGAAGAAAAGATGCATATCTTTATGAAGAGCATTACGATGATGTATCCGGTTATACAAATCCACATGAGAGTGAGCATGATTTCTTTACGATCGGTCATACATCTACTTCTGTCAGTCTTGCCTGCGGACTTGCAAAAGCAAGAGATCTGAAGGGGGAAGACGGAAATGTGATCGCAGTGATCGGAGACGGTTCTTTAAGCGGCGGAGAAGCACTGGAGGGAATTGACTACGCCGCAGAATTGGGTGGAAATCTAATCATTGTAGTGAATGACAATGATATGTCCATCGCAGAGAATCATGGAGGATTGTATCAGAATCTGAAGCTGCTGAGGGAAACAAACGGAACAGCTCCGTGTAACCTGTTCAAAGCGATGGGGCTTGATTATATTTATGTAAACCAGGGAAACGATACAAAAGCGTTGGTGGAGGCATTTCAGAAAGTAAAAAACAGTAGTCAGCCGGTTGTGGTTCATATCAATACGCTGAAAGGAAAAGGATATGAGCCGGCAGAGCAAAATAAAGAACAGTGGCATTTCAGCGGTCCGTTTGATCTTGAGACGGGAAAACCTCTTTATACTTCAAATACGGAGGACTACTCCGGTATTACGAGAGATTATCTTTTAAAAAAGATGAAAGAAGATTCCCGTGTGGTTGCCATCACATCCGGAACGCCTACAGTTATGGGATTTACAGAAGATAAGCGAAAAGAAGCCGGACGCCAGTTTATTGATGTGGGAATTGCAGAAGAAACAGCAGTTGCTCTGGCATCCGGTATTGCAGCAAACGGAGGAAAGCCTGTTTACGGCGTTTACAGTACTTTTGTACAGCGGACATTTGACCAGATCGCACAGGATCTGTGTATCAACAACAGTCCGGCAACAATTGTGACATTCTGGGGTTCTGTTTATGGAATGAATGATGTCACACATCTGGGATTTCAGGATATTCCGATGATGGCAAATATTCCGAACCTTGTTTATCTGGCACCGACGACAAAAGAAGAATATCTTGCCATGCTTGATTGGAGTGTGGAGCAGAATTCTTATCCAGTTGCAATAAAAGTGCCGGGCGGTGAGATGATTTCGGATGGGAAAGCAGTGACGAAGGATTTCAGCAAATTGAATACTTATGAAGTAATACAGAAAGGAAGCAAGGTTGCAGTGATCGGACTCGGTGTATTCTATTCACTGGGAGAGAAAGCAGCAGAACTGATCGCAGAGAAAACAGGTGTGCAGCCGACACTGGTGAATCCATATTACATCACAGGTCTGGATGAAGCACTTCTTGATGATCTGAAGAAAGATCATGAAATCGTAGTGACCCTGGAGGATGGAATTTTAGACGGAGGTTTTGGTGAAAAGATTGCCCGTTATTACGGTGTTTCTGATATGAAAGTGTTAAACTTTGGATTGAAGAAAGAGCTCCTTGACCGATATGACGTGCAGGAAGTATTGGAGAAAAATCATCTGAATGCAGAGCAGATTGCAGGAGATGTAGAAGCAATCTTAAAATAATAGAAGGCCGGCGGAGTAATCTGTCGGTATTTTTGTGCCCAAACAGTTGATTTTATAAAAACATCAGTGTATGGTAGAGTAGTAAGAAAGCTCAAACGAATGAGAAAGAGGAAAAGACATGAAATTAAATGAATTACAAATAGGAAGTACTGCCACCATTCTTTCGGTTGGGGGAGAGGGCGCTCTGCGCCAACATTTTCTGGATATGGGATTGATACAAGGCACAGAAGTGACGGTTGTACAATATGCACCGATGGGAGATCCAATTGAGCTGCGGCTTCATGGCTACGAGCTGACGATTCGCCTGGAAGATGCAAAAAACATTGAAATCAGTAAAGAACACAAACCAAAGAATACCAGAAAAAAAGTAGAAAAACAGGAGAAACTGCATCCGGGATATGGGGAAGGCGGAAAGTTTCATAACCGGAAAGAGGAGACTCCGCTGCCTGAAGGGGAGACACTGACGTTTGCTCTTGTGGGAAATCAGAATTGTGGAAAGACGACATTGTTTAACCAGTTGACCGGTTCCAAACAGCATGTGGGTAACTTTCCGGGAGTTACAGTAGACAGAAAAGATGGAGTGATCAAAGACCATAATAATACACTGATCACAGATCTGCCGGGGATTTATTCGATGTCTCCTTACAGCAGTGAGGAAATCGTGACGAGAGAGTTTGTCATTCGTGAGAAGCCGAAGGGGATCATTAATATTGTGGATGCAACAAATATTGAGCGAAATCTGTATCTTACCATGCAGCTGTTAGAGCTTGGTGTTCCGATGGTTGTTGCATTGAATATGATGGATGAACTGCGTGAAAACGGGGGTTCCGTTCTGGTTAATGAAATGGAGGCGGCTCTGGGAGTTCCGGTCATTCCGATTTCTGCGGCAAAGGCAGAAGGAATCGAGGAATTGATCCAGCATGCCATCCATGTAGCAAAATATCAGGAAAAACCACTGGAAACAGATTTCTGCCGAAAAGAGGAAGGAATTCACAGAGGAATTCACGCAGTAATGCATCTGATCGAGGATCATGCTGAAAAAGCAGAGATACCGGTTCGGTTTGCGGCAAGCAAGATCATGGAAGGTGATGAAAAAATATTAGAGCAGCTGAATCTGACAGAAAAGGAGAAAAACCTTCTGGAGGACATTTCCCGACAGACGGAGGAGGAAACCGGACTGGATCGTGCAGCCGCAATTGCACAGATGAGGTTTGCTTACATTGAAGATGTCTGCAGTGAGTCAGTGATCAAGCCGAAAGAGAGCAGAGAACATCTCAGAAGTCGGAAAATCGATCGGTTCCTGACTGGAAAATATACCGGAATTCCTGCATTTGTTGGAATTATGGCGGTTGTATTTTGGCTTACTTTCAATGTAATCGGAGCATTTTTGCAGGGGCTTCTGGAGTCTGGAATCACGGCACTAACGGATGTCGTGGACCATGCAATGACAGCAGCGCATGTAAACAGTGTGGTACATTCGCTGGTGATTGATGGAATTTTCAGCGGAGTCGGCGGTGTTTTAAGTTTTCTGCCGATCATTGTGACACTGTTTTTCTTTCTGTCGCTTCTGGAAGACAGTGGATATATGGCAAGAGTAGCTTTTATCATGGATAAACTTCTCCGAAAACTGGGACTCTCCGGACGAAGCATTGTTCCGATGCTGGTCGGATTCGGATGTACAGTTCCTGGTGTGATGGCAAGCCGGACGCTGCCGTCTGAGAGAGACCGAAAGATGACAATTCTTCTGACTCCGTTCATGAGCTGTACGGCGAAGCTGCCGATTTACGCATTTTTCACTGCGGCATTTTTCCCGAAGAGGGGAGCGCTTGTGATGATTGGACTTTATGTATTTGGAATTGTGATGGGAATTTTAATGGCACTGATCTTTAAGAAAACGGCATTCAAAGGGGAAGCGGTTCCGTTTGTGATGGAGTTGCCGAACTATCGTCTGCCAGGAGCTAAAAATGTAGGGCACCTCTTGTGGGACAAAGCAAAAGACTTTTTACAGAGAGCGTTTACGGTTATTTTCATTGCAACGATCGTAATCTGGTTCTTGCAGAACTTTGATATGGGATTGAACATGGTTTCTGATTCCCAGAACAGTATTCTGGCACTGGTGGCGGGTGTGCTTGCACCAATCTTCCTGCCGGTAGGATTTGGAGACTGGAGAATTGTGACAGCATTGATTTCTGGATTTATGGCAAAAGAGAGCGTTGTGTCATCCCTGACTGTTTTGTTCGGAAGCAGCGCAGCACTTCAGGGCACACTTACAGTTGCCGGGGCAGCAGCACTTCTCGTGTTCTGCCTACTTTATACGCCATGTGTTGCAGCAATCGCATCTGTGAAACGGGAGCTGGGCGGAAAATGGGCAGCAGCAATGGTATTCGGACAGTGCCTGATCGCATGGGTTGTTGCATTCGTTGTTTATCAGATTGCCGGGCTGCTGTAGCAGTTGACTGCATATAAAAAGAACCGGAAGGAATTCCAGTGTATGGAAATTCTTTCCGGTTTTTTCTATATTACAATCCAAATAAATGCTCGATCAGAATTTTCAGACCGATGAGGATCAGTATGACACCACCGGTGATCTCAGCATATTTTCCAAGTTTTCCACCGATTTTATTTCCCAGGAAAACCGCGATGCAGCTGATGATAAATGTGGTGATGCCGATGAGACAGACGGCGGGAATGATGTCTACGTTTAGGAATGCAAAACTGATACCTACTGCGAGAGCATCAATGCTGGTTGCAACTGCAAGCAGCAGAATATCCTTTGCCGGAATAGAATCCACATCAGTATCACAGTCGGCTTCCGCTTCTTTTGATTCCCGAATCATATTGACCCCGATAAAACCAAGCAGGAAAAATGCAATCCAGTGATCTACAGCTGTGATAAAGGACTCAAAATAGGTTCCTACCCACCAGCCGATCAGCGGCATCATTGCCTGGAAAAATCCAAAGGCGAGTCCCAGTTTCAAGGCATAAGTTTTGACTTGTTTTTTCAGACAGATTCCTTTTGCAAAGGATACGGCACATGCATCCATGGAAAGGCCGATTCCGATCAGAAATACAGAAAATAAGCTCATTTTTTCTCCTCCTTCATAAAAAACGAGACTTATCCACGCAAAAATATCACGTGAATAAGTCTCGTTATTGAACGCTGTACCAGATGAAAAACCATCAATATGTTGACACAGCGACTCTGTACAGAGCTAACTACTCCCTTATTGCAGTTTTATTATCATAACAGAGAGGGGGAGTGATTGTCAAGAAAGAAAAAATATAAAAAATTAGCACTCACCTCTTGATAATGGAAGTCGATTTTTGTCCTGTCTTGTGTATCTCAGAAATGCCTATTTTACAGGCTTTCCGGGGCATCAGCCATTTTGTCTGGTATTGTAAAGCAGTGTCAGATTTGTCGTAAATGTCGTAAATTTGTGGTCAAAAAATGATGAGAAATGGAGAGTGCTAATAAAATGAAATTAACGTATACAAATGTAAATGGATATCTGATCCCGAAGCTCACCTATAAATCCGGTGAGCAGATGGAGCAACTTGGCAAATATGGATTTTTACGCAGAGATTATTTGAAGAATCATAGAAATTCGCTGTATCAGGTGATGCTCCTGCAGGATAGTATTGGTGAGCATCTGCTGGAAGTAGACAAGGCAGCCAGGGAACGGGAAGAAATTATCATGAAGCAGTTGGAAGAAAAAGATCCATTGCCGGATAAGGAGAAAGATCAGATGGCATGGGTAAGAGCTGCTAATCAGCGCAGACCTATATCTTTCTGGTGGACAATCAGGATATCGCACTTAATATTGTGATGTCAGGTTATCAGGCACTTTGTCTGGTTCAGGAAGATGACGGATATTATTTCAGTGCAGATTCCTTTATAGAAGAAATGAGAGCTATTCAGTTTACTGGAAGTTGCCAGTGTGCCTAACCGTATTGCAGCATACTGTGCTAGTGCGATGGTAGCCTTGATGAAGAGTGGGAGGTAGATTATTTTTTTAGAATTAAAATAATTATCGTGCTTTTGAAAAATATCTGATATAATATATTGTATAGATACATCATATGACATACTTAGAATCTCGTCAATAAAAAAAGAGAGGACTATCGTAAATGATAAAATTAAATAGTGCGATACCACTGTATAAACAAGTGGCAGAAGATTTGAAAAATAGAATAGAACAAGGTGAGTTTTGTTCAGGACAATCTATTCCAAGTGAAGCAAAATTGTGCGAACAATATGAAGTTAGTAGAATTACAATTAGAAATGCAATTGCAGAATTGGTTGAACAAGAAATTTTAGTGAAATATCAAGGTAAGGGCGTGTTTGTGCGTACACCTAAAATTTCCTCGAGTTTGACAACATTCAAAGGCTTTACACATTTTTGCCAAGAAAATCATATAAAAACTTATACAAAGATTCTTGAAAATAAAGTGGTTTCAGCTAATGCAGTGATGACAAAAAAATTAGAACTAAAAGATGGGGAAAAGCTTGTATATTTGAAACGTCTACGACACGTAAATGATAGACCTGTTATGATAGAACATGTATATTTGCCATATTCGAAATATGGATTTCTTTCCAAAATAGATATGGAAAATTGTTCGCTTTATGAGAAAATAACAGAGAAAACAGGATTACAGATAGAAGACAATTGTTATACTTCAATTATGCTTGAAACCAATATAACAACAGAAGAAGAGATTGTTTTAATGGGACTTTCAGAACCAAATGCGGTATTTGTATTAACAGAAACGGTTTATTTGAATACGGGAAATCCGCTACATATTACAAAACAGGTACTTTTGGGAGATTATTTTAAATTTTTCATGTCAAATAAGGTAAATCAGTTATCGATGAATTGGAAAAAAATGTAACTGTAGTTATTTATAATAATTTCGGAGAAAAGAGTATATTGTATGGATTTTTAGAAGACACTATAGACATTGAATAATAAATGTTATATAATGTATTATTATGTAACATAATGCATTGTGATGAATAGTCCAGCGGTGTGATGTCAAGAGATAGATAATAAAAAAATCATATATTTTT
>OHBC01000353.1_pt1 | contig 32973 bp, 31 predicted proteins | sample 1577331 | NCBI WGS metagenome assembly OHBC01 (sample SAMEA3879570, study PRJEB24766) | human gut metagenome | biome: human-associated habitat; feature: feces | place: USA | collected 1985/1987
TTATTAAAAAATTCTGTAAAATTTACAGGTTACTTAATTTTCAAATCAGGGGAGGGAAAGATACATATGTTAGACTATATTATTGATTTTATTCATTATATAAAATACAGCAAAAGCGGTTTTTTTAAAAAGATTTTGATTACACTGTTGTTTATAGCAGTTATTCTTATTTCTTTATGCAGGGTTATACTTACAGTCCTATTATGGATTGTATTATTCATGTTACGTTATCTTTTGATATTTGTTGAATTATGTGGTGGGTGTATTGCTTTAATTGGATTTTTGCTTTTTACTTTATGCATAATTCTCACTATTTCTTCTGGTGACAGCTTTATAGCTCACTTAGATGCTTTTGGTTCACTACTGCTTGTTGTATTGATACCACTGTACATTGAATTAATAGAAGTGTTTCTAGATTATATGATGGAAAAAATGATGACTGTAAAAGATAGAAGATACGTGTTACTAGATAAAGTTTTAAAAATGTAAATAAAAGAGTTTGGGAGGAATAGAAATGAGATTAAATAATTTACTTGATACAAAAAAGAAAAAGATTTTTGCCGGAGCGTGTGCCGGTATACTGATTCTTGGCAGTATAGGTATTTATGCTTTGTCAGGAAACAATGGTGATTTGATTTTAACAAAAAATAAAATTACTGCTGAGTTGGGACAGGTCGTTTCAACAGATGTTGCAGATTACCTTAATTACAATAAAATAGATTCAAAAACAGCTGAGAAGATCATCAAAGATGCTAAATCAACAAATAACTTCAAATATGTTACTGTTGAAAATAAAGATGAAAATGGCAATGTCATTTCAAAAGAACAAAAAGAATATCCTAAAGTTGGTAAATATAAAATTAATTTTAGTTATGAAAATGATAAGAAATCTGTTGATGTAAAAGTAAGTGATACAACAAAACCTAAAATCACTGCTCCTGATACAATCGATGTAATTCAGTTTACAGATTTATCTACATTTAATTTTACTGAACTATTAAAAGCTGAAGATTACAGTGATTTAAAGGACTGGCAGATTGATACTTCAAAAGTTGATGTTAATACATTAGGAACATATGATCTAAAAATTTCTATCAGCGATGTTGAAAAAAATAAAGCGGAAAAAGAAATGAAAATCAATATTGTAGAAGCTCCTGTTGTAGCTGAAGGTGAAGTTGCAGTAACAGAAATTGTTACTGATGAAAATGGAAATAAGAAAACTGTTGTAACTAAGAAATCAAGCAGTGAGGTAAGCTCTAAGGATAACGTTACAACTGGAAAGCCGGTTGAAAACACTGATAAAGTACAAAGCGGGTCAGAAGGCAGCACATCCAAGCCATCTGCTCCTAGCGGATCAACAGGTGGAAATACAGGAAATAATGGAGGAAACAGCAACAGCGGAAACACAGGAGATAATAAACCAACTCATACACACAGCTGGGAAGCGGTGACAAAAACAGTACATCATGAAGCAGAAACAAAAACAGTCCATCATGATGCAGTGACTAAGACAGAAACAGTAACAGTTGTCGATAAGGAAGCGTGGGATGAGCCTATTTATGAAGGTCATGTATTTTGTTTAAAATGTAATAGAGATTTTGGTGCTGGAGACAGTGCTGTGGAGAAGTGGGCTGAACACGCTGACTCATGTGGTGGTAGATATACTGTCAAAAAAGTTCAAATTGGGACAAAACATCATGATGCAATTACTCATCAGGAGGAAAGAACAGTTGTAGTAAAACCTGCATGGGATGAAACAGTAATTGTAAAGCCTGCATGGGACGAAACCGTAATTACCGGCTATAAATGCAGCTGCGGTGCTACTAAGTAAAATTAAACAACTAAAGGCAGTCGAAAGGCTGTCTTTTTTCTGGAGGGAGTGAGAGGTAATAAGAGACAAATCGTGATGTTGTCATAGAGGTTATTATAGAAGGTATGGAACTTGTTCCATCTTAAAAACAGATGATAGAAGGCAATCGAAAGATTGTCTTTTTTGTTGGAGGAAAGCAATGAAAAAAGTATATTTATGGGTATTCGGCACATGAGCAGTCTTATGACTGCTCATTATTATTTGACGGTTGATCAATTGCCTGATCGTAATACCGATTTTAAAGAAGTATAGTGATGCTTGCTTATTAAATTAAATATAGTATAGAAATAATCTTTAAGCTGTAACTTGCATCACAAAAACTCTAAAGAAAGGAATTTGCATGATGAAAAAAATTAGTACATTCTTATTATCTGTACTGGTGCTTTTTGGTATAGTTGCCAATGACATGTCATTTGTTAGTGCAATGAATATTGAAAAAGTTACTTTAACTTCTGAAAAAGAAGAGCTGGAGACAGGTGAAAAAACAAATCTAAATGCTCGTGCTGATTTGCCGGAAACTGCTGAAATAATTGATTATAAGTGGACAAGCGACAACGAAGAAATTGCTATTGTTTCCGGTGAAATGAACAGTGCAGTTGTAGAAGCAAAAGCAGCTGGTAAAGCTAAAATTATTGTTACTGTAAACTACAGAGACAAAGTCAGTGCAGAGGAAAATGTAAAATCGTCTTCTGCTGAAATTGAAATTAATGCAGTTGAAAGGAAACCTCAGAATATAGTTACTGCAAAAGAGGAATCTGATGCTGAAGCATCTGAGAATAATCTTGATCCGGTAACTGCTGAATATATTAAAAATAATCTTGATACTGCATACACATCATTAGATATGATGCGTTTAGATCAGGTATTAGTTGTAAAAAATACTTTAGTTGAAGCGGAGGAAATCGCTGAAAATGAAACAATCGACAGTTTCTTTTTAAGAGAAGATACTGGTGATCTGTTTATAACAACTATTCCTTCCACTGTCGCATTATATAACCTCGACATAAACAGTAATTATTATGTTGGTCTGGGAAATACAATGCTGAATGACAGTACTGCTGAAGTAAAGGATCAGATCTTTGCAATAAACAATAACAATGCCGAAGTTGTCAATGACAGATGCCATTATGATGCAGAAACAGGTTTAGTTTATATTTCAAAAGATCTGTTTGGAAACACTGCCGGTAATGTTCAGGTACAGTTTCTACAGGCTGTATCACAGTCAACCGCAAAACTGTCATCTGAAGTTAATTATACTACAACTGACAGCAGAACGGTAAAAGAAGGAAGCAGAAATGTTGACAGTTTTGATTTTGAAACAAATGTCAAAACTGATAAGGATTTGGATAAAACCGAATTAACCGTTTCTGTTAACGGTCTGCCGACAAGCAACTACAGTTATGATCCTGAAAGTGGTGTAATAACAATACCGCAGTCATCTACTGCGGTACAGAGTGTAAATGTTGATGTTGATAAAAAATCACCGATAGCAAAACTGGCAGATAAATTTCTAAATATCACTAATGTTGAAGCCTTTTCAATGGGTGAAATGGGATGTGCAGGAACTGTAGATGTTCCAGACGGTGTAGGTACCGGGTGGAGCGGTCAGATATCTTTGTATAAGGCATATGCTTCTGACTGGAAAAATGCAACACTGCCTGTTTACGGTTTAACAACCGGTGAAAGAGATCTTATGAATACGATCTATTACGGAGGTCAGTTAGACTACAATAAACTGTATTATCAGAATACCGCTATGTATTTAGGAATCTGGATTCAGGGCGGTGTCGATACAGTAACAGGTATATCGCATAACAGTTTCTGGAACTGGACAGCGGAAAATGTAACAGGTGCAACACAGCTTGATGCATGGTTAAGATTACAGTGTACACATCTTTCTAACCCTGATACAGGTAAAGGGGTCGAATGGAAAGATGAACTTATCAATGTTCGTGTACTTGATAAAACAGGTGATGAAATTGTTGTAGGATTTTTAACTAAACGAGTAAACAGTCAGTCTGGAGCTGGCATTGCGAAATTCAAAATAAAACCAAAAAAAGGTGATTTGAATATTACTAAAGTAAATGGAAATCCAGAACTGATAGCTGGAAATGACTGCTATTCATTAGCTGGTGCAGAATATCAGTTGAGAGACGGAAGCGGGAATACAGTTGCAACACTAATTACTGATGTAAACGGCAATGCGAGTGTTTCAGGTATCAATGCGGGTAATTATACACTTGTTGAAACAAAAGCATCACCTGGCTTCGAGCTTAATACAGAGCATACATCTGTTACTATCAACGCAGGTCAGACTACTACACTGAACGGTGTGGGATGTCTTGTTGAACAGCCGGTTAATGACCCTTTGGCAATACAAATTACTAAAGCGGATATGGATTCTACTGAAAGCAGTCCTCAGGGCAACGCTTCGTTAGAAGGCGCAGAATTTACGGTAAAATATTATAATGCATTATATGACAAAGTATCTGATTTGCCTGAAAAAGCTACTAGAACATGGGTATTGAAGACTAAAAAGCAGGTAAATGGAGCATATAAAGCATTAATGCTAGATAGTTACAAAGTCAGTGGTGATGATTTCTATAGAGAATATGGGATAGTAACATTACCAATAGGAACAATCACTATTCAGGAAACTAAAGCACCAGATGGCTATCTATTAGATGGAGCTACACTAGTTGATGGTAATGGAAGCACTGAAAACATTGATAACGGTATCTATTTGACACAAATAATACAAAACGATACCAATGGACAAGCTCAAGTTGTTGCGGGTAACTTCCCTGTTGTTAGAGATGAAGTTAAAAAGCACAAAGTGGAAGTTGAAAAGCTTTCTGAAGATAAGGAGGGGGTTACAGCTCCATTAAATAATGCGGTATTCACGATTAAATTAAAAAGTGAAGTTGAAGAAAAAGGATGGGATGGTGCATCTGTCTATGATGAAATCACAACAGGAAATGTTGAAGGGAAAGACGGATATGCAGTAACAAAGGAACTGCCTTACGGTACTTATATTATGCGAGAAACCGGTACTCCTGAAGGGTTTGTCAGAGCCGATGATATAGAGTTTACTATCGATAAGGATAACAGTGAAACTTCCAAGATACAGCATATTACAGTAACTGATAAAGAAAATCATATCAGACTGTATAAGTATGACGCTGAGACCGATTCACCTTTAAAGAGTGCTGAATATCTTGTCTATAATGTAACCAGAGATAAAGAAGTAGGACGTTATCAGACTGACGATAGCGGTATTATTGATCTTTATAAATTAGACAACAGCTGTGTCTATTATGCTCAGGAGATAAAGGCACCTAACGGATATGAAATCAATGATAAAAAATTCTATTTTGAATTCGACAGTGACGGCTATGTTCATATTTCTGATATGAATGATCCGGATGTTGATAGAAATATCTTCGATATAAACGACAAAGGAGATATGACAATTTCTTTAAGCAATAAATTAAAATGGTTCAAACTTAATCTTAATAAGGTGAATGATCTTGATAAAAAACTGGCTGGTGCTGAATTTACTCTGTACAAGGATAAAGACTGCACACAGGAAGTTGCCAGGGAAACTACTGATGACAAAGGTAATCTGCTGTTCGATAAAGTAGAAGCTGGATTATACTATCTTAAAGAAACAAAAGCACCTGCGGGCTACAGGAAGCTTACTGATCCAATAAAAGTAGAATTTAAGTGTATTGACGGTAAACATGTCTTTGTAGTTGATGATGTTGTTATTGATGAAAACAACAGTAATGAAAATTACAGCATGACAGTTGAAAATGGCTGGTATATTGGGAATATGACAGTCATAAATGAACGTGGTGCTAAACTTCCTGCAACCGGTTCAAAAGGAACAGTATTGTTAGTTGGTTCAGGAATTGCGCTATGTTTAATCGGTTTAAATAAAAAAAGGAAAAACAATAAAGGGGAAGCATAAAAATGAATAATAGAGTGAAAAAAACAATTGCAAGTTTATTAGTTGTAAGTACAGCTTTTTCTGGAGCTTTAGCTACTGCTTCTTTAGCTGCTCCGGATAGTAATATTATTACTTCTGTAAATGCTAAAGAACAAGGTCACATTACTATTAGAGCAAATGTTGGTGATAATGGTGAAGTACAGTCTTTAGCAGGTAAAAAATTTAATGTTTACAAGATCTTTTCTGCTGAAAATTCAGCTGGTATGGAAAGTATCAATTACACTATGAATCCAGCTTATGAAAAAGCGCTGAAAAAAGTTACCGGAAAAGATACTGAGTACAGCATAATTGATTACATTCAGACAATGAACAGTAATACGGTAATTAATAATGTGGAAGCTCCACAGTTAAATGAGAGCAGATATTCAAATTTTAGATATTTTATCGAAAATTTGAGAAATGAGATCGTTGCTGAAAAGGCAGGTCCAACAATGACGGTAACTGTTCCTGAAACAGCTAAAGACAGTTATACGATGGATGTTGATTTTGGATGGTATGTTGTGGATGAAATTACATCAGTTGAGGGTACTCACAGTGCATCTTCTTTGTGTATGGTAAATACAGCAAACCCGGATGTGTTTATCAATATCAAGAGTGATTTTCCAGTAATCCAGAAGCAAATCAGAGAAGATGACAGCAGAGGAAGTATTGGGAGTGATAAAGACGGGTGGAATGATGTCGCTGATTTTGAGATAGGTCAGACAGTACCATATCGTTATTTAACTTATGTTCCTAATATGAATGGTTATTCTTCTTACTATTTTTCAATGCATGACAGGATGGATGAAGCATTGACTTTTAACCCTGAAGGCGTAGCTGTTAAAATTGGTGATAAGACTCTAGTTAAAGATGTAGATTATAAAGTAGTTACTGAAGGGATTCCTTCAGATGAAACCTTTCAAATTCAGATTACTGATCTAAAGGCAACTGTAAATAAATATTTCTACCCTGAATTTAACGGTTCAGTACCTGAAATGGAAAAATTCTATGGACAGAAAATAGTAGTAGAATACAATGCAACTCTAAATGAAAATGCATCAAATGATACAGGGCGTCCCGGTTTTGAAAATGATGTGAAATTAGAATACAGTAATAATCCTGATTCTGACGGTATTGGTCAAACCGGGGAAACTCCTTGGGATACAGTAGTCTGCTTTACATTTAGAATGAATGGAGTAAAAGTAAATGATCAGGATCCTGAAGTTAAACTTGAAGGTGCGAAATTCCGTCTTTACAGTGACAGCTCATGTACAAAAGAGGTATATGTTAAAGAAGCAGCCAATGGTGACGGTTACACGGTAATTAACCGCGACAGTGTTAAAGGCGATGAAGCACCTGCTGAAGCTGTAGAAATGATTTCAGATGAAAATGGTATTTTCAATATCGTTGGATTGGACAGCCAAACGTATTATTTAAAGGAAACAAAAGCCCCTGCGGGTTATCGCTTATTAAAAGATCCAATCAAAATCACTGTGAAAGCAACTTATAGTGATGAAAATAGAGAAAACTATGCAAAGGGAGACGGAGCGACAGATAAGACATTACAGAAACTGGAAGCTACTGCTCATTTTAAAGAATTCTATTCAGGTAAATATTCTGAGTATGATAATAATTTGACTACTGATGTTGAAAATGGAACATTAAATATTAAAGTAGTTAATAAGGTAGGTTCAAAATTGCCTACAACCGGTTCAACAATGACAGTGATCTTGGTTGGTGCGGGTACTGCAATGATGGCAACAGCTTTAATCAAAAGAAAAAAGAAGATGAATAATGAACATTAAAAAATGGTTCAGAAAGGATATTTTGATTTTTACGATAGGGATGGCACTAGTGTGCTATCCTATTATTTCAAGTTTCGTTGCCTCAAAAGATAATATGGGGTTAATATCGACTTACGAAACAAAAGTTGATAATTTAAGCTCAGCTGAAAAAAAAGAAATGATAAAAAAAGCTGTACAGTGGAATGATAAATTATATCGTCAGCAGAAAGGCATTTCAGTTGATGATAATCTTGATTATCTGAATATTTTAAATACTGGTGATGGAATAATCGGAACAATTGAAATACCAGCGATAGATGTAAATCTGCCGATATATCATGGAACTAATGATGATGTACTGAATATTGGAGCTGGACATGTTGAAGATTCTTCTATGCCCGTTGGTGGCACAAATACACATACTGTTATAACCGGACACAGCGGTCTGCCGTCAAATAAATTATTTACAAGGCTGGATGAATTAGAAAAAAATGATAAATTTTATATTTATATACTTGATGAAGTGCTTGCATATGAAATAGATAAAATTGAAATAGTATTGCCTGAAAAAGTAGACTATACAATTGAAGATGGTAAAGACCTTGCAACCCTTGTAACATGTACTCCTTATGGCATTAACACACATAGACTGCTGGTAACAGGTCATCGTGTTCAATATGATCAGGGTGTAAAAGATACAATAAGAAAGAGTCTGCCATCCTCGCACGAACTTATCATTTATACAATACCATTATTATTTATTATTTTAGGAATTATAATTTTCAGAAAGAAAGGAGCAAAAAAATGATCAAAAAATTTATGATTTTCGCTGTTACATTATTAAGTACAGTTGGAATTATAAGTACTGTAAGTACAGTAGATGCATATAGCGAAACTGGATCGATAACAGTTGCACTAGAAGACGGTGTCGCTGGCACATCAACAGAAGGTGTTGAATTTGAGCTGATTAAAGTCGGTGATGTCATTGACGGTCTTTATGAATATACAGAAGATTTCTCAGATGAAAAAACTGATTTAAATAAAGTTGAAAAAGCTGACGAAATGGAAGAACTAGCAATCAGATTAAATAAAATTGCAAATGAAAATAAAATTACTGGTATATCAGATATAACCGATAATACAGGTAAACTTACTTTTAAAGAATTAAAAGCAGGTATATATTTATTAAGAGTAACTGATTACAATGAATATGAATATGTTGAACCAACTTTAATTTCTATTCCAACATACGATGAAGATGTTCAAAACTCAATGAATTTTGATGTTACAGTTATTCCTAAACATACCCCTTTCAAAGTAACGGTATCTAAACAGGATATAACCGATCATAAAGAACTGGAAGGTGCTCATCTTCAGGTAACCGACGAAAAAGGAAATATTGTGGATGAATGGATCAGCGGTAAAGAACCTCATATGATACAGAATTTATTCTGTAATCACACTTACACATTGACTGAAACTATTGCACCAAAGAATTATAAAGTAGCACAGTCAATTAACTTTAAAGTTGAAGAATCGGGCAAAATTCAAAAGGTAGTAATGTATGATGAATTACTGCCGATAAAAGTTAAAACAGGTGACAATACAAATATTGGAATATATGCTGTTGCTGGACTGGGAACTGCAGTCCTGTTAGTAATGTTTGCAATTAAAAAGAAAAGAGGAAACTAAGAAGTTGTGATTCCGGACAAATGTCCGGAATTTTTGAAAGAAGAGTTTATCGGAATAATGATAAATAGAAGTTTAACTGCTGAAGGGAGTGATGTGTTTGAAGGTAAAAGGAAGAATTAATAGAACTTTATTAGTTATATTCATTGTCTTGAATTTATTCTTCACTGTTGGTTGTACAAAAACATATACTATGAATGACGTAAAATTTAAAAAAGACTTAATAATAGATTTAAACAGTAAATCATCACTATTTACCCTGATTCATGATATTGATGGAATCAAACCAACAAAGGAGAACATAAAAAATAACACTTTTTCTTTTCGTAATATCAGTATTAAATATGATAATTTTGATACTTCAAAAGAAGGAATATACAATGTTACTTTTTCAACAAATGATCCTGATACTAAATCATTTACAAAGTTGATAGAAGTTGCAGACATATCTAAACCTAGAATCAAGCTAAGGGAAAATAAAATTACTGTATTTTCTGATGAAATTGATTCAATAGATTATTATAAATATGTATCTTACAGTGATAACAGCAGTGATGAATTAACATGCATTATTGAGAGTGATGAAGTTAAAAACAAAGCTGGAGAATACGAAGTATTAATAAAGGTATATGATAAGGCAAAAAACACTGCTAAGAAGAAAATAAAGGTTGTAGTTAAGGAAAGACCTGCTGAATCACAGATTCAGACATCTAAGGACAATGACAGTTCTGGTGATAGAGATGGTCGACATGATGCTGTTGATGAGAGCAGTTCAAGTAATCATAAATCTGAAAATAATTCTTCAAATAATTCTGCTGATAGACCATCTGCTACTAATCCTTCACAATACAATAAGTATTTTTCTGGAAATTCAATTGATATATATAATGCTGCTTGTAGCTATGCTGAATCTATTTATAGTAGCGGCAAAGCAAAGGGATATGAAGTAATGCCGGATGGAAGTGGTTTTAATGTTACGTTTAGTTGATTTCGGACATTTGTCCGAGATTTTTTGATTAAATAAATTATTGAACTGTAGGCAATTCTAGGATTATCTTTTTACGCATAGAGAATAACTGTCGAGCAAAGTTATAAAATTAATTTATAGTTAAAAAAGGAGTATGACTATGGATATGGAGTTTGATGAAAACAGGTTGAGAATGATTCAGCAGCGGTTAAAGGAAGAAAGTGTAAAAATTGAATATAATGAATTGAATGACACATTTGACATTATAAATGCTGATGGAAAAACACTTGAGCAAGTTGAACGCACTGATTTTGATATTATAGGAAGAGCTTCAGTGGAAGATACAAAAGTCAGTAGACACATTCCTATCGACAATAAAGCTTATGAATATCTGGAAAGATTAAAAAAAATGAGTACTGAAGAATTAGAAGAAGAAAAAAGACATATCTTTAATAATATATTTGATTTAGGTGATGATTTAAATGGCAACAATTTAGCTTTCCGCGATCTGGAGTTGGCATTAATAACCGGTAGAGATTTAGATGGTTATGATATTTCAAATGATACTCCAGCTGAACGTATTGCTGAAGAAAAACAAATTAATGAGAGAAATGAAGGAGATAGTAATGATATCGAGAGATAGTACTGAAATCAAAGCATCAAAAAAAATGCTTTATTTATCTATATTATGTATTTCTTTGATTTTGTTAGCAGTGATTATATCTTATACCCCACTGATTCGAATCTACTGGATAAACTGGTTAGATCTTTTAATTTTATCTAATACAGTTAATTTAATAATTATTTCGTTGGTTTTAGCGATAATATATAGAATTGAAGTGAAAATCATTCAAAAGAAAATCGATGACTTTAATAATAAACTAGGAGGTAAGTAGAATGAATGAAGAACAAATAGTAAAAGAATCCCTTTCTACTTTCTATCGGTTATTCTTTGATTTTATTCCTCAATTGATGAGCGATTTAAAACATGGTATAAATTATGTCAAGCAAAGTACTCAAAATCATACATACAGGGGTGTAAAAGGGAGACGATTTGACAACGAAAGTACATTCATTTTAGAAAATAAAGCACGTAATGGTGGAAGAGCCCCAGAAATTAAGTCTACGACCGTAAAAAGTGGTAGAAAAGATTTAAAAATGCTTGTTAAGGCATGTAAAAATCGTGGTGTTGATGTATATATTCGTGAAAAACCCAGCAATTTTGATAGTTTAGTCAGCAGGTACAACTCTAATGACAATTTGTCTATTAGAGAAAGAGAAATGCTGGAGGCATTTTGTGATTTTGATAAGTATGGTGCAATCACCAATATTCATGGTGACGGCGGTGTTTTAATGTTTAAAGCAGAAGACCTTCAGCAAGTTGAGGAAGCTGTTAAAGATGTTGATCAGAAATCATTAAATATTCAAAGAAGAAAACAAAAAGCAAAAGAAAGATTGAAAAAACAACAAAAACAAAGAAATACAAAAGTCAAATCTAGAGATGAATATATTAAATAATTCCGGACATTTGTCCGGTTTTTTAAGAAAGGAGCAGGTGTTATGGAAGATTTCATCATTATTCTAGTTATCGTAGTAATAGGTTTTGTCTTTGTAGGCTGCAAAGCTTTAAGGGAAATAAGGAAAAATGAAAAAAGTAAAAAGAAGTAATTCTATTCAATGTAGGTTATTTGTTGGTATGGATGGTACTTTGAACTATTTTAATAACAATATTGAATCCATAGATGCTATGTACTCTAAGGGATACTTTAGTGAACTTGAGCCAATGCGCCAGGTTGTTGATGCAATCAAAGAGTTTTTAAAGCATGATAAAGAAGTGTACATTCTTACCAGCATTGTTGCCAGTCCGTATGCTTTAGCGGAAAAAAAGGAATGGCTTGATAAATTTCTACCGGAAATAGATAGTAATCATATAATTTTTGTTCCCTACGGCAAGGATAAGACAAAGTATATTGATGGCGAAATCAGGAAAACTGACTTTTTATTGGATGATTACGATCATAATTTGATCAGATGGAGTAAAAAAGGTACTTCTATTAAATTGGTTAATAATTTAAATGATAAAGGAGGCTGGGATGGTGAAAAGATATATTATAACGATTACTATCTTGGGATTGCTTATTCTATTAGATCAATCCAAAATAAAAGCATTTTAAAAGAAATGATGTACAACAAAAATTTATTCATAGAGTACTCTTCTGGAGATAGACATATATTTTTAGAAAAAAGAAATGCTATAAAGAAGGAAAGTAAATCTTCTGTTAAAAGAAATAATCGAAGACGTGATATAGAGCGTTAATTCTGGACATTTGTCCGTTTTTAATGAGGTGATTATTATAGAGATTAAATATAAGAAGCTAACAACTGTAATTTTTTGTATTGCAGCACTGGCTTTATTTATTGTAGGTAATCAGTTTGGTCTGTATTACCAGTATTTATTAACTAATGGCAGTACATTGCCAATGATTATTTTTGATACGCTGTTTGGACTGTTCAAGAGCTTTAAATACGTTAGTTTAGGGAATAGTAATTTATTTTCATTTTCTTGCGGATTCGTATTAACTGCATGCATTTTTTGTGTGGTTCTATACAAAATATCTTCCCGTAAAAACTATCGTTCAGGCGAAGAATATGGCTCTGCCGAGTATGGTGATGTATTCGAATTAAAAAAGGAATATACTGATGAAGATAATTCTAATAATATGATATGTTCTAAAAATGTTCATATATCAATGGATACTAGAAAAACTTTCTTAAATAACAATATTTGTGTTATTGGTGGTTCGGGTTCTGGTAAAACTCGTTTTTTTAATAAACCAAACATTCTTCAAATGAAATGTAATTATGTTGTTACTGATCCAAAGACTTCACTTATCAGGGAAACAGCTAATGCATTTTATGAAAATGGTTATGATGTTAAAATTATGGATTTTATAAATACACATAATTCTATGCATTATAACCCTTTTGTTTATATTCAAAAACCATTGGATGTCTATAAATTCGTTAATAATTTGGTAGCAAATACTAAAGATCGAACTAAATCAGCCGGTGGAGACGACTTCTTTGAAAAAGCGGAGATAGCACTGCTGACAGCGTGCTGTTTTTTTGTTATGGCTGTTGGTGATCCTGACGAAAGAAACATCAATACTGTTATGGATTTGATTGACATGGCAGAAGCAAGTGAAGAAGATGAAAAAATGAAATCAGCATTGGATATCGTTTTTGAGGACTTGGAAGAAGAAATAAATGTCAGATTAGAGAAAGCTGGTGATAATGCTTATCAGCTTAAAAATAATTATGATTATTTAGCGGTTCGCCAGTATGCATTGTATAAAAAAGCAGCAGGGAAAACGGCTAAGTCAATCTTGATCTCAGTAGGGGTTAGAATGGCACCGTTTAATTTACCGGAAGTAAGAGAATTAATGGGGGATGACACTGTTGATCTTTATTCTATTGGTAACCCAAAAAAAGATAAAACCGGTAACTTAATTAAAACAATACTATATATTGGTATTTCTGATAGTGATAAGTCATTAAACTTTATCCCTGCTATTATGTATCAGCAGTTATTTGATATTTTATATGCTCAGGCTGATAGTACATCGAGCGGGAGGCTACCTATTCATACGCGTTTTATTCTTGATGAATTTGCAAATATTGGTCAAATACCTGATTTTGAGGTGAAGATTGCAACTATGCGTTCTCGTGAAATATCAGTTAATGTCATACTGCAGAACATGGCTCAATTGAAAAAAACTTATAAAGATGACTGGGAAACAATTTTTGGGAATTGTGATACCACTTTGTTTTTAGGCGGCAAAGAATATTCAACGCTGGAATACTGTTCAAAAATGATTGGAAATGGCACTTTTGATTATCAGACAATATCTGAGACGAAAGGATCCAATCCAACTTATACGATAGGTAATCAGCTTATCAATCGTGCTCTACTCGATCCTTCTGAAATAGGAAGATTGAAAAGGGATGAGTGTTTAGTTTTAATCCGTGGACTTCAGGTTTTTAAGGATAAAAAATATCCTCTGCATGATCACGAAAATATTAAATTTACGACTGATGCTTCAGATGATGCTGCAGCAGAGTCGAATTATTTCACAGATGAGAAAATCAATGGACTGTTGAAATCAGCTAAAGAAATATCACCATACTGTTATTCTGATTTAGAAGAAAATGAAGAAGATATTTTACCTGTAAATGAAGGTGATATATACACTAGTGGTTATATAGCAGGACGATCTAAAATCATTGATTTTAGTACGACAAATTAAATAAAAGGAGATCAAAAATATGGAAACATTTAATGAAGCACTGAGTTTAGCTCAAAAAGGAGTTATCGCATTTGGAACGTTCTGGGTTATTTGGGGGCTGATAGTTCTTGGGAGCGGTCTGAAAGATAAAACAGCACCAGATATTAAACAAGGAATTGGACAAATTGTTGGTGGAGCAGTTATTATCCTTGCTGGAGCATTAGTTAGTAATATTAATATGTAAATATAAATTCCGGACAAATGTCCGGAATTTTTGAAAGGAGTTAAATTTAATGATATATGTTCCTGTACCAAAAGAAATTAAAGAATATGAAAAAAAGGTATTTCAATCAATGACATTAAGGCAGGTGATTTGCCTTTTTGTTGGAATTGTCGCAGGAGTAGGAACTTACTTTTTGACAAAAGACATTATTTCAAAAGATATAGCATCATATCTGGTAATGTTAATTGCGATACCCTTTATTTTACTAGGCTGGATCCAGGTGGATGGTATACCTTTTGATAAATTTCTCAAGATATGGATGAATCATTATATGCATAAGCAGATACTTTTATATGATAATGAAATTGAATTTAAAAGAAAGGATAATGACAGTGAAAAACATATTTTCTTTAAAAAGAGCAAGTACAAACGAAGAAAAAAAATCAAAGAAAACTTCTAAGAGAAAACTACGTTCTATTAAACGAACAACACAAAATCACATAGATTATGATGTAATGATGAAAAATGGAATTTGTTATATTGGCGATGATGTTTATTCTGCCGTTCTAAAGTTTACAGATGTAAATTATCAGATTGCAAGAAACGACGATCAGGAAGCGATTTGGACTAAATATATGGAGATTCTTAATTCACTGGGAAGTGAAAGTGGTATTCAGTTAGTAATTCATAATCATACGGTCGATGAAGAAGATTTTGAAAAAAACGTTCTAATGAAATCCAAAGGAGACAATTTAGACAATGACAGGATCGAATTTAACAAGGTTTTGAGAACAAATATAAATATGGGTACTAACAATATAGTTACAGATAAGATGTTTGTTTTCACAAGTAAAATGGATGATTTAGATGAAGCTATAAAAGATATCAATTTTAAAGGAAGAGAATTTGAAGACAGATTTAAAGAACTTGGCTGTGATGCGTATATCATGGATGGTCGTGAACGACTTGAAACGATTAATAATATGTTTAATCCTGCAAAGCCGTTTTATTTTGACTATAGCAAAGTAAACGATACTTTCACTTCTAAAGATGCTATAGCGCCATCTTCGTTTGATTTTACTAAAAAAGACAGATTTATGATTGGTGATAGATATTGCCGTTGTTTATGGTTAAAAAACTACTCAACTGAATTGTCAGATAAATATATCAATGATTTAACTAAGATTGAACATAATCTGGTTATCTCTTTTCATATGAAATCAGTTGTCCGCGGTGAAGAACTTCCACTCATAAAATCAAATATAGCGGGTATGGAATTACAGAAAATGGAAGAGCAGAAGAAAGCACTTCGCGAGGGTTATGATCCGGAAATGATTCCTATGGAATTAAAATATTCATTAGAAAGTGCATATGATTTATTACATGATGTACAGTCAATGGACCAACGTTTATTCATCTGTCAGTTTTTTATCATGTTAAATTGTGAAACTGAAAAAGAATTGGAAGATGTCACTAAACAGGTACTTACCAGAGCAAAAAAATACTCGACTGAAATGGTTGTTTTAGACTATCAGCAGGAACAGTGTATGAATGCTTGTCTGCCGTTAGGACAAACTAAAGTTTATGCTGGATCTGGTGGTAAGGGAAGAACCCTCACTTCACCAGTTTGTGGTATATTAATACCTTTTACTTCCCAAGAGTTAATGATGAAAGGTGATAGTTTATATTATGGGCTCAACCCTACCACTAATAACTTGATTATGGCTAATAGAAAAGACCTGGATAATGCTTCTGGATGGGTATTGGCAAAACCCGGTTCGGGTAAATCATTTGCTACCAAACGCGAGATAATGCAGGTTATTCTAAACACTGAAGATGATGTTGTTATTATAGATCCTGAAAAGGAATATAAGATGCTGATTGAAAGATATAATGGTTCTTATATTAATGTATCTACTACTTCAGGTGTATTTTTCAATCCATTTGATGGAGACGATACTGAGACTAATTTTCTATCAGAAAAAGCGGAGTTCTTGCAATCTATGATGGCCCATATCATGTGTGTTGATAATTTATCTCCTCAGTATGTATCTATCATAGATAGAACCTTAAGAGAGCTATGGGCAAAATATGAAGACAAGGTAATTAAAAATAAAGATGTAGAAATAAAAAAACCAAGTCTTGATGATTTTGCTGATTTATTAGCTGAACAAAATATACCGGAAGCTGAGTCACTGGCTCTTGCGCTTGGGATTTATACTAAAGACGGCACATACAATCTATTTTCAAAAGCTTCAAACATAAATATGAATAATCGTTTAATAGCGTTTAATATTAGGGATTTGAGTGAAGGGTTAAAAACCTTAGGTATGTTTGTTATTCTGGAAACGCTATGGAGCCGAATTAAAAGGAACTTTGAAGCTGGGAAGCGTACATGGATATTTATAGATGAAATTTATTTAATGTTTGCAAACGATTACTGTATTAACTTCTTTTATACATTGTGGAAACGTGCCAGAAAATATGGTGCTATTTTAACAGGTATCACACAAAATGTAGAGGATCTTCTTCACAATGAAAAGATTGGAACTTTGCTTTCGAATTCAAATTTTATTATGATGTTAAATCAGTCATCTCAAGATCGTGATAACTTAGCGGCACTGCTAAACTTATCACCGCAGATGCTGTCAAGTATTACGAATGCAAAAAAGGGGAGTGGATTATTACAGTGCGGCTCAGCAATTATTCCGTTTAGAGATAACTTTCCGAAAGATAATGAGCTTTATAAAGTTCTTACATCAGATTTTGATGAAATTGTTGAATTGCGTAAAGAAGTCGAAAATGTTAAACAGAATGAATATGATATTGATTAGTTAAATCCTGGACATTTGTCCGGGATTTATATTGGAAGGAGTGTTCATGTATTGAAATCTAAGATTAGTCAGGCTCGCCACAGAGTTACTAGTGGAGTTGGAGGAAGAATAGTAAACGGATATGATAATATGCCTGTTTACCGACTTGGAGATTTACCTGCAGGTGCAAGATACCGTACTAGTGATGCCGTAAGAATCAGAGGATTCAATACTTCCGATACGTCGCCCAAATATGATAAAAACTTAACTACAGAAATGCAGGGAGAACAATCTTTATCCAGTTATAGTGCTGAAAGCAATAATAATTACGGCAAAAATAATTATTATTATGAAAATGTGGTTCGAAAATATAATAAATATCGTCTTTCTACAGCTGTAAAAGGAGCTAAACATAGAGTTGCTGGAACTATGGGAGACATGATTGTAAATTATACCCCTGATATCTATGATGCACCTAAAAACAAAGATACTTCTACTCATGCAGCCATGAAACTTGGTGGGAATGCATTTATGGCAACTCGTACTGGTTATCGTACAGTTAAATCGGTACAGCGTGGAACTTGGAAATTGAGGAAATCATATCATGATAATCGTGTTGGGAAAAAACACGATATTAAATCAGCAAAAATGAGTAGAAATCTCAAATATTCTACAGGGATAAATGTGCGTCGTTCTGTTAGAAAGGTGATTAGAAATCAATCAAGAAAAGCAGTTAACCGCATAGCTCAAAATAATGATACAGCTACAGGTATAGTTGGAAAATCAATGAGACTTACTATCAATAGTGTGAAATATCGTAAACAGGTCTATAAAGGGGCTAGAACTATTAAGCGGCTGATTGCATCGTTAATAAATACAGTTGTAGGGCTTATTAGTTCATTGCCGGCCTTACTTGTAACTGTTATGTCGGCTGTTCCTTTTACTATTGTTGTAATTGTAGTAACTGTAGTAATATCACTAGTTACATCGTATAATGATACCTGCTGGGGATTGCAGTCGTTGCTGGAGCAGGAGTCAGCTTTAGAGACTGAGTTTGGTATTGATATAGATATTGTTGAATTGAGTTGTGTTCAGGATGCTTTAGGATGGTCGAGAAGCATTACATATAGTCAAATGGAACGTCTGGTTGCATACTATTATATAGAAAATCCTTACCTTAAAACTTATCTGGATAGAGATGATAAATATTACTGCTCTAATCCACGAGATGCTCGAAAAACGGACTTTGATACTGGATTAAAGAGAGTTTTTGATAAACATAATCCTGCCAAAAGATTTAATAATAATGACAAATATGGTGTCAACAGCGAGATAGATAAAGGTGATATACTTTATGGCAATATGAAGGCGATGAATCTTCCTGATCTCAATTTCTATAAAGAATATAAGCAGATGAAATTAGGGAATGATGCCACTGATCCAGAAGTAAGAGCTTATTATGGTTCAAGTCAAAAAATTAATGAACGTATTGCTTTTGCAAAATCGCGTTACAACACTAATTTAGGCTGGTATGCTATCTATGGTACTGCTAATGATTTACCTAGTAATGAAATTTTAGCAAAAGGAACAGTCGCACAAAAAGCTGTTGAATTAGGTAAGGCAAAACTAGGATGTAGATATTACTGGGGTGCTGAAGGGCCAACTTACTTTGATTGTTCAGGTTATGTATACTGGTGCTATAGTAATGCAGGATACAGCATGGAGCGAGGCACTGCTTCTTCTTATCGAAAGTTGGGTATAGAAATACCTAAAGACATTAGTCAGCTTAAAGAAGGAGATTTGCTGCTGATAGACTGGAATGGGAAAGGGATTGGCCATGTTGTCATGTATATTGGTAATAATCAGATAATTGGAGCAAATGGAGGGAACAGCAAAACTCACGGAGATGATCCCAAAGCTTGCGTCAGTATAAAAAATATTTCATATTGTTGGAACAAGACTGTTTCTATAAGAAGATTAGCTGAATAAGATTCTGGACAAATGTCCGGATTTTTTTGAAAGGAGATAATATGTTTGATTGGTTAGAAGATGGTATAGCCGACTTTATTTTAAATACATACCGCGAAATTGGTGCTGGTATGGCTTCAGTTATGACCGATGCTGTCAAATCACCATCTGTATATAATTCAACTGCATGGCAGAGTGTAACAAAATTTAATGCAGATGTCGTTTTACCGATTGCATGGACTATTTTATCATTATTTTTATTACTGGAGCTTGTGCAACTGTTTAAACGTGCTGATGTTAAAGGATTAGACAGCATATATTGGGTTTTCATTATTATTCTAAAAATTCTGTTGGCAAAAATGCTGATGGAAAACATGACTACTATTATTAATGCAATATTTGATGTATCATCTAAAATGGTTACTTCAGCCCAAGTTTCATTTAATGCTACCTCTAATGGATTTTCTATAAGTGATACAGCTGTTGCAAACCTGACACATGCAATGGAATCTGAATCGACGGTAGGAATGATGGGATTAATGATAATAGGTATGCTGATTAAAGTTGCAAACAGTTTTTGCACAGTTTTAGCAAAAGTGATTGTTGGATTGCGGTTCATTGAAATATATGTTTTTACAGCAATTGCATCACTGCCTTTTGCGACACTGTCATCCAATGAATACGGCAGCATAGGTAAGAATTTTATTAAGCGTATGATTGCGCTGGCATTGCATGTAATCTTTATTGTTGTTGTTTTATATTTGTATGGTATGTTGGCTTCTGGAGCAACAATTGATACATCCAGTGCCTCTAATATGCTCTTTCAGGCATTGGGATACTCAATATTGTGTGTTATTGCCCTGTTTCAGACTGGAAGCTGGTCAAAACAGTTGATGGGCGTATAAGAGTGAACTGGAAAGTATTAATAAATTTAAATAGATGTATCCCGGACATTTGTCCGGAAGTTTTTTTATTAAAAAATGATAAAAACCGTATTTTTTTGGTCGTGTTTTTTTTATTTTAAGTGTTTTATAATTAATATAGGTAGTTACGGGTGGAAACTGCCTTTTTTTGTATTTTTACAAAATTTTAGAACGAAAGGTTATTTTATTATGGAAAAAAGTAAAAATGATGTTAAGAAATATGCTATTAACTTTTCTGAAAAGCAAATTTCTAAACCAAGAAAGCATACTGCAGGAAAGATTGATATTACAACAGGTAAACCATTAATGATGTGCAAATTATATATTCCTTCAAAGGAATATAGACCAGCTGATATTGATTTAGGCACTGATTCTAATGGTATTGATCGGAATGAACGCAAGGGGTATATCAATATACCATATCATAATGTCTATAAGGATAAGAACAAAGAAGGCCGGCTATTTGTTTACTTTGATTCTGAACGTCCGCTTAAAATAAATTTTGCTGGTGAAAAGACTGGGCGTACAGTTAATTATAAACCAGAGTATGATTCTCCTGAACCTCTTCAGCTAACTGCTGAAGAATTTGTACATCTTTATGATGGGGCAAAACGAACTAAGGATAGAAATGTATCTCAGGATAGAACTGTCGAAAAGTCTAAACAGCATGTAAAGGACAGTAAAAAAACGTCTCAGGAACGTTAAAGGAGATCTTCTAGGATTCCACCCATCCTTTATTTATATTTGATTGAAGGTGAACGTTATGGCTTACTTAAACGAAACGGAAAAAGAAAAATATATTAATGATTTAAATTCCTTTTGTAAAAGTCTTATGAATGCCCCTATTGAACAAAGGAAAGACTTTCTAATTAACTTTTCTCTGTATTCGAGAGAAAATATAACTCAGGAGTGGTTTAATATATTAAATATAGTTAGACATACCGGTAATAGTGTAGAATGTAATACTGTTGTCAAGTGGAGAAGTATTTATAATCAGGGGAGCGATTCAAAAATCAAGCCTTTGAAAGATACAAAATCAATATTAATTATATTTCCTGCTGTTACACAGGAGATTGATTTAAGGGAAAAAGTAAAGAGGCATAAGCTGCATTGGAGTATCAGTCATTTATTCTCTCGTGATATGATGGTTATTCCAGAAGGTCTTGTACCTCCCAAAACATCCTCTGTTTTTCAAAAAATCGTTCTTATAGGGCACAGTGAAAAATTAGATGAAAAAATTGAAATGCGGAATATGGTGGATTGGGCTGATGTAGATAAATTTATTAACTGCTACTTAAATGATCTGGTAGAAGAACAGACTACTTTTTTTCTGATCAGGTATACAAAATGGGAATTTCATTTCTTTTTTGAATTAATAAAGTACTGCTTTGTTGTATGCAGTGACTTTTATGACAGTGACGATATAGAGGAGGCAGATATACCTGTACCGGATATAAAATTTTTAAAGGAGCATGATCCTTTTTTTATTTTTCATGATATTTCCTTTGTTGTTAGAAGGTTTACACCCTATCTTGCAGAAAAATTTAAAGAATATACAGAATACGAAATCAAATTTCAAGAGGAACGCAGATTAATAGAGCGTATGAGAATGGGAATTAGAGGAAGAATTGAATCTGCAAAAGAACGCTTGGAAGAGGAAGGCGGTTAAAAAATGACTTCTGAAGAAAAAAAGATAATTGCAGGACTTGAACAGGAAACTGGCAGTTTGAATGCTTTGCTTCAGCAGCAGGATAGATTTGAGGCTCTGGTTAATGATCAGCTTGATGCTGTTTTTATTATTGATTTATTCAATGAACTGCATAGACAGATTAAATTGCACGGGTTAAAAAGTTTACAGGAGCAGTCTAAAGCTGTTTTTTATTTTGAAGAAGATGTAAATGTTTTAAATAGATAATAAGGAGGTCATGACTCTTGGCAAAAATTACTAGAGATATTATTGAAGAAGTAAAAAAACATGTTTCTATTTTAGATTTAGCATCAGAATATTTTGAGCTGACTAGAAAAAGAGGTTACCTTGGTATTAAGAACGTAAGCAGTGATAGTGATTATTCATCATTAAAATTGTTCCCTGATACGAACACTTATGTACGCTTTTCAGGAAAAGGCGGTGGAGATGTTATTCAGTTTGTAAGAGATACTCATATAGAAGGTATAGAGTCTTTTGAAGATGCAGTACTTTTTTTGAAAAAGAGAATAGATCCTTCTTTCACGGCAGAAAAGAGTAAAAATATTGAAAAAAGATGGAATGAACTTACTCCTGCCCAAAAGGGTAAAAAAATGGCTGAAACAAATAATTTACTCAATGCTAATTTAAATTTAGATGACAACTGCCGTTACATTATTGCTTATCTTAAACAAACCAGAGGAATAGATATAGATACTATCTATAATGAGATTGATAATGGACGTATTGCTCAGATTATTACAAAAAATGGAAGTAGAGCTTTAGCCTGTATTGGCAGAGATTATAACTTTCCTTCTGTTAAGACAGCTGTCAGTGTAAGAGGAATTGTTAAAAATTCTTCTTTTAAAGGGGATCTAAAAGGATGTAATTACGATGTTGGCTGGGTTATAAGTGGTGTTTCTAAACAGTATAGTAAAGATACTGGCAGCTATATTAAGGTTCATGACAATTCGTTTGGGAAAGATGCACATATTTACTGTTTCGAAGGATATATTGACTATTTATCATTTAAAACAATTCAAAAGCAGAGAGGTAATCCTATGGATAAGGATATCTGTATAGTAACTGGAGCATCTACTAAAACCCGATGTATTATTAATTTTCTGGAAACAAATAAAGAGCAGTTTGATGGTGCAAGAGTTACGTTGTGTTTTGATAATGATGAAGCCGGCTACAAAGCAGTTGATAGAGTTGCTGCAGGACTGATGGAATTAAATATGAATTTGAAAATTGATACAGCTATTTCATATGACAAAGACTGGAATGAACAGCTGAATAATAAAAATATTACTGACAAAGCAGTTTCTTATAATTTTTCGTTAAATAATGAATGTATTGCCAGGCTTTCTAAAAATAGAGGCAAGGAAATCATTTACAGTATATATGAAGATATAGGCAATAAAAACAATGTTATCGTCTTAGATTACAAAAATGATAATATGAGCTTGCATGACTGCAGTAAGAATGGACTGGATATATTATATGATAAATTAGAACAGGAAGCTTCAGATAATTATATATCTGTTTATATAAGTGAGGGGTATTCAGGTGCTGTAAAAGACAGTCCTCAAAGATATCCTAATCTGGCTGCTAAGGGAAATATATCTGCTCTGCCAAAAAAAACAAATATTTCTGACAGGATAAATGGTGCAAAGAGCAGAATATCTGGCCAGGAAAAGACCTGTAATGAGAAAATCTGCTGTATAGATCGCTGATTCCGGACAAATGTCCGGAATTTTTGAAAGGAGGACAAATTAAAATGGATAAAAAATTTTATAGTTATATATCAGCTCAAAAGAAATACATTGAAGAATTCGAAAAAAATGAATTGGAAGATCTGGTTAATAAAAAAGCAGAACAGTTAAAGATACCGTCTGAGGCTGTCAAGTCGTTTTTATCGTTTTATCACTGTAAAGATTTTGAAGAATCTTTACAGGTAATTGAGAAACATATCATTGATGTAATAAAAAAAGATAATGAGATAATTCTGAATATTAATAATTATAACGGCATGGAAAATGCGGAAATTCACTATAATCTTGGCAGTAATAAAATTACAGTTAACATAGATGGATATACTGGTGACTGTAAAGGTTTTATATTAGAAAGAGACGAATATTTAAAAAATAATTATTTTGTCAGTGCTGTTTCTGTACGGTATGTGCTTGAATGCGGTAGAGGAGCAAACACAGTTAAAATTCCTTTTAGTGATGAGAAAGCTGATGGTGAAGTTAAAAATCAATCATCTGATAAAGACGAAGAATCAAATCATGTAGAATATGTCAATGATACAGTTAGAGGTCAAACCAGCGGGTTTAACAATATGTTAAGAGCAACCGCTGAAAAATTAGGCAGATGAAAAAGCTCATTATTTGTGAGAAAAATTCATTAGCTAGAGGAATTAAACAAGGGATTGAATCAGCAGATAATACTAAAATGGAAACTGTTGTCTATTATAAGGGAAAAGATGCTTTGACATCTTTGATTTACTATGAAAACAGCAAATACATAATTACTTCTGTTGTTGGCCATATATTTGAACTATACTCTATCGCTGACTATGAAGGACTGGATAAGATAAACTGGAAAAGTATTTCTTTGCCGTATGTTCCTGAAAATTATGGATTTAAAATAAAATTAAAAGATGAATTTAAAAAGCGTTTTAAAATGATTGAAGAACTGGTTGTCAGAAGGGATGTAGACGGTATTTTTAATTGTGGTGATAATGATCGTGAAGGTGAAATTTTAATAAGAGAAGTACTGAATGAGATAAACACTTCTAAGCCGATATATCGTTTGGCTCTGTCTGAAGTTACTGATACTTCTGTTATTCGCGGCTTGAATGATCTTAGATCAGATGATGAATTTGATGATATAGCTAATGAAGGGTTTGCAAGACAGTATTGTGACTGGCTGTATGGCATTAATTTAACTACTTATGCAACCGTTAAAATGAATGGCAGCATGTACAGTGTAGGGCGTGTCATCAGCGCTGTAATTAATGCAGTATACGAAAGAGACCTGGCTATAGAGAATTTTAAGTCAAGAAAGTATATTACAGGTGTATCTAAGGAACTGACTAACGGTATAGAAATAGAATTGACTGACAAAGAAAGGTTTTTGTCAAATGAAAATAATCATTTTACTGAAGAGATAGTAGAGAGATATTCTAAATATTTTAATGATTTAAACAGCACTGTATTCAAGATAGCAAAGAAAATATCAAAAAAAAGAAGAGTAAAAAGACCAAAATTGTTTTCTCAGGGTAAACTGCAGAATCTGATGAATGAGAAATATGGTTATTCACCAAAAGAAACTTTAGAAAGCGTTCAGCAGCTCTATCTTGCTGGATTTGTTACTTATCCTAGAACATCTTCAGAGTACATGTCTACTGGCGAAAAGGATAAAGTTGGAGAAATCATTGATAATTTGAATAATCATTGGAACTGCAGACTTGCATTTAGAGATTCAAAGTCTATCTTTGATGACAGTAAAGTGGAGTCTCACAGCGCAGTGACACCAACGACCAGACTGCCGGATATAGATCAGTTGTCATTGAAGTTGAAAAACACCTATTTAGAAATATTAAATCGTTTTCAGGCGGTGTTTTACAGTGATGAATATATAATTAATGAAACTGTTCTTGTTGTTTCTAATGGAAAAAGTGAATATGTGCTTAAAGGAAATACAGTCATTCAAAAGGGATGGAGTATTTTTTTTAAAGGAAAAAGGGAAAAAGAACTACCTGATTTACGGGAAAATGATACGGTAAATGTTCATTTTAATCCGATAGTAAGGCGGACTGAGCCGCCAAAGCATTATACAGTTACAACTCTTAATAATTTTATGATCAATCCATTTAAAAAAGAGACAAAGGAAAATGATGATGAGTTGTACAGGTCAATTCATGCCGGAGTAGAAATAGGAACAGAAGCTACTAGACCTGATATTATAGAAAGAACAGTAAAATATGGTTTAATTGCTTTGAATGGTTCTGTTTACAAGATCACAGACAAAGGAAAAGAATATGTAAAGGTACTTAGAAGGCTGAAAATAGACATAACGACAGAAAAGAGCGTTTATTTAAATACTTTAATTAAAAGTGTATATCGAAAAGAACTTACAGTTAAGCAATGCTGTTCAGCCGTCTATGATGAAATAAACGATATTATTGCGGAGGATATTACGGTGGATGATATGAAGAAAGAAACAGAATTAGAATATACAGGAGAAGTTTGTCCTGAATGTGGCAGTAGATTGGTATATAAAAAAGGAAAATATGGCAAATTTGAAGCTTGCTCGAATTATCCTGAATGCAAACACATTAAGAAAAAATAAAAGATTGACCTGAAAAAGCAAAGTGATTGGTCATTGTTGAAGAAAATCGGAAATATAATTAATACCATACAAGTTACAATAAAAAACACAGCACCATGGGAATGAGCACTGTGTTTTATTTTGATTGATTCAAGAGTATAATACTTTATATAAAATCTTTTAGCATAAGTAAATTTGATAATCAATTTTACTATTTTAAGAGAACGGTTAATTAAGTATGTAATAAAAGTTGTAAAAATTTTATATTTGAGTATAATATAAGTGAAAAGGAACTATCGATAAGCGGTTGTTCCAATGAAAAATTATATGAAAATAACCGTGTCAGTGGAATGGGCGGTTATTTTCTTTTGGAAATCTTTATAATTAAAGAGATTAATGCAATAAGCATTATAACAAATTGGAATAAACCCTCATATGTTACCATAAGCATCTCCAGCAGCCTTTTATTTCTCATAAAGAGATTACTGTTTGAAGACGCTGCCATTTCTTCAAAAGACTAAGAAATGGAACAACCGCCTACCATTTATTGATAGTTCCAATTGAGATTATATCATAGTAAAAGATATTAATATACAAAAATTGACAAGAAATTTATATCTTATTTCATCCAAATTTTAATAAGTCTGTAGAAGGGGTTTTAGAGAGAAATGAAAATAGAGAGATTGTTATTAATTATAATATACTTGCTTAATCATAAAAGAGTTAGTGCTAAAACTTTATCAAATCAATTTGATGTTTCAGTTCGTACAATTCAAAGAGATATTGATACATTAACTCTTGCAGGATTTCCTATTATTTCGTTTGTTGGAATAGACGGTGGATATGAAATTGACGAACAATATAAAATGCATATACAACTAGCTGATGATCAAGATTATGAAATAATATTATCAGCTTTAAAGGGTTTTAATAGTGCATTTGAAAATAAAAAAATAGAAAAAGCTTTAAATAAAGTTAACTTGTTAAGTCATGCTTCTCAAGAACATATTATATTAGATTTTAGTGTTCTTAAGGAAAAAGAGATAATTAACAAGAACTTGCTATTATTGGAAAAATTAATATTGAATCAAAGTGTTGTTGAGTTTGATTATACAAATTCAAAAAATGAATTTTCACAAAAGAAAGTTGATCCTATTGCGATTATTTATAAATGGTATTCATGGTATCTCGTTGGTTTTGATAGAGATAAAGAAGATTATAGATATTATAAAATTATAAGAATGGATAGCATCAAAAAAGCATCAGGTTTTAACAATCATTATCATCAAGATATTTATCAAATTATGAAAAATGAAATGAATGATCAAAGAGAATATTGTGATATAGAAATATTATGTAAGAAAAATAGTCGTATTAAAGCAGTTGAATATCTTAATGCAAAACTAATTTCAATTAAAGATAACGGTGACTATGTTTTATCTTTACATCTTCCTAAAGATGAAGAACTATGGAAAGGAACACTATTATCTTTTGGCAATGAAATAGTTATTTTAAAACCTTTAGAAGTCAAGAAAGAATTAAATAAAAGAGCACAGAAATTTTTACACAGTAATTATGACATATAGGTGTCATAGTTACTGTTTTATTATTTTATATATAAAAAACGGAGGAAGAAAAATGATTTATGTTAATAACAATATATGTATAGAAAACAATCAATTTAGTTTAAAAATGGTAAAATTTGAAGATGCTAAAGATTTATTAAAAGTTTATTCAGACTCAAAGGCTCTACAATTATTTAATAGCGATAATTGTCATGGTGATGATTTTCATTATGAAACAGTACAAAGAATGACAGAAGCTATTTCTTTTTGGTTAGAAAATAGCAAAAAGAAGCATTTTATAAGATTATGTATTATTGATAAAAAAATAAATGTAGCCATTGGAACAATAGAATTATTTCAAAGACGTTCCGAGGATTATTATAATGGTAAAGCTATTATGCGTTTGGATTTAAGAAATGATTATGAAAAAAGCGAATATATCAAAATTATTCTTCAACTCATAATACCTCATATTTATATAATTTGTCATAGTGATTTTGTAGCAATCAAAATTCCTGTATTTGCAAAAGAAAGATTGAAAGCTATTGAGGATTTAGATTTTAAAAGCGAAGAGGAATATTTAATTGGAACAGATGGAACACAATATAGTCATTATTATACGAAAAAACTCAATTACATCTGACAATAAGGTGGCATACAAAATCAAATAAATATGTATAAAAATCTAGAAAATCATGTGTATTTGACTATGAAATTACACGAAAAAACATGTAAAAACGCATATAAAAATTATATATGAATTGAAATGGATTTAGATTATGTAGAAGCGTTGGAATATGGTTTACCTCCAACTGGTGGTATGGGAATGAGTATTGATAGACTTGTTATGTTATTGACTGGTCAAGAAAGTATTCAAGAAGTTATCTTGTTCTCGTAGATGAGCAACGTAATAAACAGTGATAAAATCAATATAATTTCGATTTTAAGATTAAATAAATAGTTAAAATAAAAGCATAGTTTTCTTAATCATGGAGTAATATTTAATAGCTTTATGGTTGTTAGAAGATTATGTTTTTTTTGTTTAGCCTAAAACGTATGATTTAAAAATGGCATACAATAAAATTTTTTGATAAAAAGTAAACTTGATTCATTATATATAAAATGATTTAGTATTTTGTATGAAAATGATATAATAATTTATATTTAATTAAATTTAGAGAGATAAAAATTATTAAGATTGCTTTTTTAGATAGAGATGGAACAATTAATAAAGATTATCTAGATAAAGAATGGAAAAATGTAACAGAACCAGAGCTATTAAATGGTTCTATTGAAGGAATAAAAAATTAATTGAAAAAGGATTTCAAATTATCATAGTTACAAATCAATATATAATAGCTGATGGTATTATTTCGATAAACGATTATTATTCATTTACGGGAAAATTATTAACAATTTTACAAAATAATGGAATCAATGTATTGAATATTTATTATTGTCCTCATAATGATTTAGATCACTGTTGCTGTAAAAAGCCAAAAAATGGGTGTGGGCAAGAATTTGATCAAGTATAGTGAAAAATACGCAAAAAATCATAATGTGTCTGTAATAACTTTAAATAGTGGTATAACACGTTTAGGTGCACATGCTTTTTATGAAAAGCAGGGATTTTATAAAAAAGGCTATAGTTTTTAAAGAAAATATAAATGTTGAAAAGGAAAAATATAATATGATGATAAACTTCAAATTGATGAATGATGGACCTTTGGCTCCATATGAATGATTCATTCATTAATAATAAATAAATGAAAGGAGTTTTTAAGTGAATACAATTGATACAATCATAAATAGACATAGTTATAGAGGGGGTTATAAGCAAGAAAAAATACCAAGAAAAGATCTTATGAAAATAGTAGAAGCTGGATTATCTGCTCCATCAGGATGTAATAAACAAACGACAAGTTTAATTGTTGTAGATGATCAGGATGTATTAAAAAAACTACATAGTGTTATTAAACCTCCTATTGGAGAGACAGCTCCTGCAATGATATGTGTTTTGACAAGAAGAATATATGCCTATAGAGATAAATGTTTTTCTGTCCAGGATTATTCAGCAGCTATTGAAAACATGTTACTTGCTATTGTAGAGTTAGGTTGTCAAAGTTGTTGGGTTGAAGGACATATTACAGATCTAGATCAAATAGGTCATAAAATGGCAAAAATATTAAATGTGCCAGATGAATATGATCTTGTTGCTTTTTTACCTGTAGGAATAGCATTAGAGGATATGAAACCTGTAAAGAAAATACCCTTTGATCAAAGGGCATGGTTTAACTCTTTTGGAACTAATTTAAAGGAATAAGGTATAAATTGTCGATTATATATGAGAGAGCTTCATTATGAGGCTCTTTTGCTATGCAAAGTAAAAGGTCTTGAATATGTAATCAAGACCTTTATAATTCATCAATAAAATCTATGAGATTTTTTCTGCTTTTTTCATAAATATGTGCATAAGTACTTCGTAACATTTCAACACTATGTCCTAATCTATCAGCAATTAATAATTCATAAATCGTTGGATTTGATAATAAATAGGACGCATGTGAATGTCTTAAACCATGTACAGTAATTCTTTTAACACCAGATTTTTTAACATCTTCATTAAACCTCTTCTAAATGTCGCAATAGAGATGTAGTTTTCGTCTTTATATAAATAGTAATCTTCATTAAAACTATCTAGTTGTGATACAATGATATATCTTTGCTTTAATTTCTCAACCATTTTACTAGGTAATTGAATAGTTCTATTTGAGCGAGTAGTTTTAGGTGATGTTATTTTTGAAGTAATTGCACTTAATGAAATGGATACAGTATTTTTTTTGTCGTGTTTTCTGATTTTATAAGATGATATACTTATAACGAGGTGAAAGAAATGGTATTAGAATTAGAGAGTTTAAATATTGAAACAACTGAGCTTCAGATAGCTGTTGTAAGGCTCGCTAGAGGTGTTTCTAGAAAAATCAATATCAACAGCAGGCCTTATCATTTTATTTGTCCGGAATACGAGAAAATCAGTATAGGTGATTGGGTTGTTGTTGAAGTAAAAAGGAAGACTCATAATAAAAATATTGAGCATGATTTCAGGGTAGGCCGTGTTGATGAGATTATGACATGGACGGATAAAGAAATATTGACATTCAGGCCCAATTCATTTGTGGTATGCAAATTAGAAGAATCAGATAAATTTGAAAAAAGATGCATAAACATTAACAATAAGAAAAAATCTTTGTGGGCTAGGTATAATGCTGTTGATCGTAAGATAAATCCAGATAAAAAGGTAGAAGGGGTTCCTATGAATATATTTGATAACTTGCTTGATAATACTGGAAAACTTCATTTTGACAAGCTTAATAAATACTCCCATAAAATGACTTCAGAAAAAAAGAAGATAAAGAAAAAACGCCAGCTTGAATAATATTCTGGTAGTATAATAAATCAGTTTAATGTATTATTAAAGCTGATTTTTTTATGGGAGGAATGTATTATGACTTTAAACGAATTATTTGACATATATATCGAAGATGTCGATATGATCAATCAGGTTACGACTACAGATTCTATTAAATATCGTTATAAGTCTCATTTGAAACCTGTATTTGGAAATATAGAATTAGAAGCTATTGATCCAAAGTCCATTAAGAAGTTTCAAAAGGATATGGCTGAAGGCGTCTATAAAAGTAGAAGTGGTGATGTATTTTCGGTGTCATATATTAATTTAATTGTAGAACTGCTTAAACGATTGATTAAATATAGTGTTTTAATGAATTACTTTACACCGACAGTTGAGCAGTCACGAGGATTAAAACGTATCCATGCTCTGGTTGACAAGGAAAAACATAAAAAACATCAAATTATATGGAGTATCGGAGATTTCAACAGGTTTATAAGTCATGTTGATGAAGAAAAATTCTATGTACTGTTTAATGTTTTTTTCTATACTGGACTGCGCAAAGGCGAAGCACTGTCTCTGATGTGGAAAGATATTGATCTGATAGAACAGACAATAACAATTAATTCTACTGCCTGTCGCGTAAGGGGCAGAGGTCAGGTTGTTAAAGAACCAAAATCTTTCAGTTCACATCGTATTATTTATATTAATGACAGCCTGAATGAGATGCTGCTTAATTATTACCTTAACCGGAAGACTGAATACGGTAGTAACATTAATCATCATTTTGTTTTTGGTGATACAAAAATGCTGTCTTATTCTACTCTTGATCGTTTTTTTATAAAATATAAAGAGTTGTCTAATGTTTCTAATATGAATCTGCACGGTTTTAGACACTCTCATGCTACTATGATGTTGGAAATAACCAATGATGTCTATAACGTTTCAAAACGTCTTGGGCATGAAAATATAGAAATTACTGATACATATTTACATGTAAATGATAAGATTCAGAGAGAGATGGCCCAGAAAATTGAAAGGGTTGTTAAGGATGAAGAAAAAAATAGGATTGAGGACTATTTATATGATCTAAAGATTAATTTGAAAAAACAGATGACCAAAGGCAGCTACAGTACAGAAGACATTAGAAAGCTGAAAAAGATATATGACTGTATAGCAGGGGTGTAGGTTATTTGTGATTTTTTAAGTTATAAGGACAACTGTGCATTTATATAATTTATAGTATAATGCACATAGTAAATATGTTTACAAGGAGGATTTGTATGGATAACAGAAAAGAAACATTTGATCATGAACATACAGACTGGTATATTAAGCGACAGTTGAAAGAAGTTGAGGATATAAAAAGCGGCAGAAGGGGGAGCAGTACTATTGAAGAGGTAATTGCGATACTGGAAAAAGAAGGTTTGTAAAGTTAAATGTATTAATTTTGAATAAATATT
>OHBC01000451.1_pt1 | contig 22620 bp, 13 predicted proteins | sample 1577331 | NCBI WGS metagenome assembly OHBC01 (sample SAMEA3879570, study PRJEB24766) | human gut metagenome | biome: human-associated habitat; feature: feces | place: USA | collected 1985/1987
TGCTGCATCACCTCCCCGCCGTATTACGCGCTGCGTGATTACGGTGTGGACGGGCAGATCGGCAGAGAGGCAACGCCAAAGGAATACATCTCGCGCCTGACGGAAGTGTTCACCGAAGTCAGGCGCGTTCTGCGTTCGGATGGGACGCTCTGGCTCAACATCTCCGACACCTATGCCGGGAAAGGCAATCAGGGCAGCTATGTGGACGCAAAGAATCCCAAGGGCAGAAACGGTCAGGCTGTGGCTCTCAACTACAAGGTTGAGGGCTGCAAGCCCAAGGATATGATCGGCATCCCGTGGATGCTGGCCTTTTCGCTCCGCGACTCCGGCTGGTATCTGCGCAACGACATTATCTGGATGAAAGAAAACCCGATGCCGGAGAGCGTCAAAGACCGCTGCGCCCGCTGCTATGAACACATCTTCCTGTTCTCAAAGTCACGGAAGTATTTCTTTGACTACAAGGCCATTTCCGAGCCGATTGCTCCCGGAACGGCAAGCAGACTCAAGCGTGGGGTCAAGGGAAGCAACAAATACAGGGTGCCTATCCCCGGACAGGCAAAGGAGCAAACCATCAATCTTTACCGGGAACATGGCGAGATCACCGATGACATGATAAACCCGCTGCGTAACAAGCGGGATGTCTGGATTATCAACACCGTCCCCTTCAAAGGCGGTCACTATGCCGCATACCCGCCTAAGCTGGTTGAAACCTGTCTGCTTGCCGGATGCCCGAAAGACGGCGTTGTACTTGATCCCTTCATGGGCAGCGGTACAACCGGTATGGTCGCAAAGCAGCTTACCCGGCACTATGTCGGAATTGAGTTAAACCCTGAATACAAGGAACTTGCCGAGGCGCGGATTGGAGGTGAAATCTGATGCCTCATGATGAATTGAAGCCCAAAGACCGGGTTGTCCTGCGGATGACCAGAGACGGCGCAGTGGAAGAAAACCTCACCGAAGGCACCTCAGAAAAAGTGTCAAAACGGCTTGAGGACGCCCAGCTTGTTGCACCCCACGACACGGAAACCGGCGATATTGCCGAAGAGGTCAAGAAGCGGCGGCAGCTTCGTCCTGATGAGCTGGAAGACGCAGAGAGTCAGGCTCAGGCCGAAACACAGTCCGCAGATGCGGCGCAAGAGTACAAGCCGGGTGATCTGCCCGTCAGCGATGATCCCACATCTCACACTCTGCACGCTGAGACATACCGCACCTATTCCGTTGACTACGGAAAAGCATTTGCCGATACCGCTGTTACCGGTAAGGTCAGCAGGCCTCGTGCTGAAAGGCAGATTGATGGAGAGTCCGTTCTGGAAAGAGCGGCGGAAACCTCCGTAGAGATGCCGGACCTTGACGGCGATGCCCCAGCTTCCAGACGGATTGAACGGTTGGAGCGAAAATCTCAGAAGGCGCATGAGCGTCTGGATGCCGCCCGTGAAAAGCTGCCCACCAAGAAGGTGCTGAAAAAAGAGCGCGTCTTTGACGAGGAAACCGGTAAAGGCAAAACCCGCCTCTACTTTGAAGACGAGCTGAAAGTCCCCAAGGGACAGAGCAAATTGCAGTTTGAGGCAGATAAGACCGTCCGCAAGGTCGGCGATACTCTTGCCTCTGGCATTCACGGCAAAATCCATGAGGTTGAGCAGGAAAACTCCGGTGTGGAAGCCGCCCATAAGACGGAGATTGCCGCCGAGTCCGTTGTCCGCCACTACCAGCATCATACAGAGCGCAGTGCAAACAAGCCTTTCGAGAAGGTGTCCAAGTTGGAACAGAAGGCCGAGGCCGCTGACCGGAAGCTCCATTTTGAGAAGACGGTTGCCGAAAACCCTGAGATGAAGGCTTCCCGCCCCAACATGAACAAGCACTACCAGAAGCAGCACATCAAGAAGGAATACGCCGCGGCTCGCAAGGCAGGGGCGCAAACGGCCTCCACCGCCACCAAGTCCACCGGTAAAACCATCCGAGAGAAAGCGTCGGATAAGGTCAAGGACTTTATCTCCAAGAACAAAAAGGTCTTTGCTTGGCTGGGAGCTGGCTTGATGATTCTGATCCTGTTGTCTGCTGGGATTAGCTCCTGCACGGCAATGTTCACCTCTACTACCTCGTCTGTCATCGCCACTTCCTACCTCAGTGAGGACGATGCCATGACCGGTGCGGAGGCGCAGTATTGTCAGATGGAGGCGGAGCTGCAATCGTATCTGGATAACTACGAGAGCACACACGACTACGATGAGTACCACTTTGACCTTGACGCGATTGAGCACGATCCCTATGTGCTGATCTCCATTCTATCTGCCTTCAATGAGGGAGAGTTCACACTGGACGAAGTTCAGGGACTTCTTCAAACGCTCTTTGACCGGCAATACATCCTCACTGAGGATGTGGAGGTTGAGGTGCGTTACCGGACCGAGACCCGGACAGGGACAACGACTGTCACCGATCCCGAAACCGGCGAGACCAGCACGGAAACTTACACTTATGAAGTCGAAGTCCCGTACAACTACTACATCTGTACCGTTACGCTGGAAAACTTTGACCTCTCCCATTTGCCGGTCTACATCATGAATGAAGACCAGCTCTCCATGTACTCAGCCTATATGTCAACGCTGGGCAACCGTGAGGATTTGTTCCCCGGCTCCGGCTATGTGGACAAGTACATTGAAAACCCACCCGATGACTACACGGTCAATGCGGAGTATCTGACGGACGAGAAGTTCGCAACTCTCATCGCAGAGGCAGAAAAATATCTCGGCTACCCGTATGTCTGGGGCGGCTCAAACCCGTCCACTTCCTTTGACTGTTCGGGATTCGTCAGTTATGTTCTCACAAACAGCGGACTTGTCAACACCGGGCGGCTGGGTGCGCAGGGGCTTTACAATGTCTGTTCGCCTGTTTCCAGCGCTGATGTGAAGCCGGGGGATCTTGTCTTCTTTGTCGGCACATACGACACACCGGGCGTTTCCCATGTGGGAATCTATGTGGGCGACAATGTGATGTTGCACTGCGGCGATCCCATCCAGTACACATCCATCAACACTTCCTATTGGCAGTCTCACTTTTATGCCTTTGGAAGACCCAACTATTAACCGAAAGGAGCGTTTTTATGAACCCGAAATATCAGAAGGTTTGCGCGGAAATCACCAAAACCGAGAAGAAGGTCGAGGACCTGCAGGGGCAGCTCAAGGAGCTGTACGACAAGAAAACCGAGCTGGAAAACCTTGAAATCGTCAACACCGTCCGTGCAATGGTCATGGACAAGGATCAGATCATGGCCTTCCTCGCTGCGATGAAGGACGGCGAGGCGGAAAAGCCTATCACTACCCAGCAGGAGGTGACGGACAATGACTAAGAGAAAAGGAATCCGCCTTCTGGCGGCGCTTGCACTGTGCTTCACGCTTTGTATCTCGTTCACTGTACCCGCATTCGCCTATGCGGATGACACCGAGCAGGAGCTTCCGGTCACGGAGGCACCCCAGCCCGAGGCAACACCGGAAACCGCAGCACCCGAAGAGCCTGAACAGTATGAGGGCGAGCCGATTGACGATGAAGGCAACGCTTATACCCGCGATCTGCTTTATGACAAGGCGACGAATAAGCAGTTCATCACAGTACAGACCAAGACCGGCAACACCTTCTATGTCGTGATCGATTACGATGCGCCCATCAACGAGGAAGAGGAACAGTACCAGACCTATTTCCTCAACATGGTGGACGAGGCCGATCTGCTTGCCCTGTTGGATGAAGAAACGGCATCTTCGCTTACTACCTGTAACTGCGATACCCGCTGCGAGGCCGGAGCTGTAAACACCGAATGCCCTGTCTGCAAAACAAACATGAGCGAGTGTACCGGCGCTGTACCTGAGCCGGAAGAGCCGGTCGAGGGCGAGGAAACCGAGGTGCCCGAAGAGCCGGAAAACGCTTCCCCGAACATTGCCCTGATCATCGGCATCATCGCGCTGGTCGGCATCGGCGGCGGTGCGTATTACTACTTCAAGTTCGTTCGTGGCAAAAAGCAGAAGGACGAGGATCTGGATTTCTTCGATGACGAGGGCTATGAGGAAGAGCCGTATATCAACGAGGACGAAGAGCCTGTCATTGCAGACGATGAGGATGACGAGGCTGAAACCAGAGAAACGGAGGAAACGATTTGATCTTAGTGATTGCGGAAAAACCGAGTGTTGGAGCCGCTGTCGGGAAGGTGCTGGGTGCTTCCTCCCGTAAGGACGGCTATCTCGAAGGAAACAACTACATCGTCTCATGGTGCGTTGGTCATCTTGTGGGGCTTGCGGACGCAAGCTCCTACGATGAGCGCTTTGCCAAGTGGCGGTACAGCGATCTCCCCATCGTCCCGGATGAATGGCTGTTTGAAGTCCCGAAGGACAAGCAGAAGCAGTTCAAAGTGCTGTGCGACCTCATGCGCGATAAGCGTGTGACCGAGCTTGTCTGTGCCACGGATGCGGGAGCTGATTTTCCGGTTGGTCTACAAGAAAGCCGGTTGCACGAAGCCTTTCAAGCGCCTGTGGATCAGCTCGTTGGAAGACAGCGCAATCCGGGAGGGCTTTGCCCATCTGCGAAGCAGCGGCGAGTATGACCGGCTCTACGAAGCCGCGCTTGCCCGTTCCAAGGCAGATTGGATTGTCGGCATCAACGGTACAAGGCTGTTTTCGACACTCTATCATAAGAAGCTGGTGGTCGGGCGCGTCCAAACGCCTACGCTGGCAATGCTGGTGGAGCGTGAAGGCAAAATCACAACCTTCCACAAGGAGAAATACTTCAATGTCCATATCAGCAAAGACAGCCTGACGGCGGACATGGAAAAGGTCAAAACCGAAGACGAGGCGAAGGCGATTGCGGCGGCTTGCAATAAAAAGCAAGCCGTCGTTTCTTCTCTCAAGAAGGAGACGAAGACGGTCAACCCGCCGAGGCTCTATGATCTTACCACCTTGCAGCGGGAAGCCAACCGCTACTATGGCTTTACCGCCCAGCAGACGCTCGATCTTGTGCAGTCCCTCTATGAGAAAAAGCTGCTTACCTATCCCCGAACGGACAGTCAGTTCATCACTGAGGATATGGAGAGCACCGCCCGTCAGGTGATCGGCATTGTCTCCCGCAAGCTGCCGCTCTTCGAGGGCATCACCCATGAGCCGGACATCGGGCGAATTACCAACAACGCCAAGGTCACTGACCATCATGCCATTATCGCCACCGTCCAGCTTGAAAATCAGGATCTCACTGAGCTGCCGGAGTCGGAGCAGAAAATCATCCGGCTTGTCGCCATGCGCCTTTTGAGTGCAACCGGAGAAAAGCACATTTACGATGAGACTTCGGTCACGCTCACCTGTGAGGGCTATGAGTTTAAGGCCAAAGGCAAAACGGTCGTGCAGGATGGATGGAAAGCCATTGAGCGCCGCTTCAAGGAAACGCTCAAGAGCAAAGAAAAGGACGAGCCGGAGCGCTCGCTGCCTTCCCTGAGTGAGAAGGATATTTTCTCTTCTGTCGATTCAAGCGTCACCGAACATTACACATCCCCACCGAAGCCCTACACCGAAGACTCCCTTCTGTCGGCTATGGAGACTGCGGGGAATGCTGAGTTCGACGATGATACCGAAAAGAAAGGGCTTGGCACTCCCGCCACCCGCGCCGGTATCATCGAAAAGCTGGTCAAAGGCGGCTTCGTTGAGCGCAAGGGCAAATCTCTCGTGCCTACAAAGGACGGAAACAACCTTGTATGCGTCCTGCCTGAACAAATTACTTCCCCCTCCATGACGGCGGAATGGGAAAATACTCTGATGCAGATCGAGCGTGGCAATGCGGATGCGGACAAGTTCCTTTCCGGCATTGTGGGGATGACCTCCGATCTGGTCAAAGCCTATCCCTTCCTCTCTGACGCCGAGGCAAACCGCTTTGATACCGGCAGAGAGTCCATCGGCAAATGCCCGCGCTGTGGCTCGCCGGTCTATGTGGGAAAGGGAAATTACTACTGCTCGAACAAGGAATGCTCTTTCTGTATGTGGGAGGACAACAAGTTTTTCTCTTCCAAGAAAAAGAAGCTGACCAAGAAAATCGCCGCCGAACTGCTGGACAAGGGCTGGTGCAGAGTGAACGGGCTTTATACGCCAAAGCGCCCGCAGCTCTATGACGCGGTGATCCGTCTGGATGACGCAGGTGGCAAATATGTCAGCTTCAAGATGGAGTTTGACCGATGACGCGCCCGCGATATATTGCCTCATGTAGCGGAGGCAAGGACAGCGTAGCAACAATTCTTCTTGCTTCGGAGAAAAACGAGCCGTTGGATGAGGTCATTTACAGTGAGGTGATGTTCGATCAGGAGATCAGTGGAGAAGTCCCGGAGCATCGGGACTTTATCCACCAAAAGCTCAAACCGTTTGTGGAAAACGAACTTGGCTGCAAATTCACAGTTCTGCGAAGTGACAAAACTTACGATGATGTGTTCCATCACATTATCACAAGAGGACCTTATGAAGGGCTGATCCGAGGTTTTGTCTGGCCGGGAAAGTGCGCGGTAAATCGGGACTGTAAAATGCCTCCGCTCCGCAAGTACCTTAAGGCTCAACCTGATGACACCCGCAGCTATGTAGGTATTGCATTGGACGAGCCAAAGCGTCTTGCCAGACTGAATAAGGAGAAGGACATCAGCCTTCTTGCAAAGTATGGCATGACGGAAGCGGATGCTCGGCGGCTTTGCGAGAAATACGATATGCTCTCTCCCTGTTATCAACATTCCAAACGCAACGGTTGTTGGTTCTGCCCGAACGCATCGACTTCTGAGCTTTCCCACATGGTCAACCGTCACCCTGACTTATTTGAGAAGTTGATTGAATGGGAACATACAGATAATTTGTATCATCGCAGATTGACCAGAACGGAAACTCCGTCTGAGGTAAAAGCCCGTCTTTTGGGCAAATCTCAGCCGGAGTTTTCTATTTCAAATCAGTAAGATTGGAGGTTAGAAATGGCTGAAAACAGAAACGCCCAGCAAGTCCGGGAAATCACCGACAAGCTGGAACAGGGACTCAAGGAACTGTTTGAATCCGAACGCTTCAAAGAGTACCTGAAAACGATGTCCAAGTTCTACAACTACTCGTTTAACAATACGCTTCTCATTGCCATGCAGAAGCCAGATGCAACGCTGATCGCCGGTTACACGGCATGGCAGCGCAACTTCGACCGCCATGTGATGAAGGGCGAAAAGGGCATCAAAATCCTTGCTCCTGCGCCCTACAAGGTGCAGGAAGAGCGGAAAAAACTCGACCCGGCAACGCAGAAGCCCGTTCTCGACAAGGACGGCAAGCCGGTCACTGAGACGGTTGAAGTGACCCGCCCCGCCTTCAAGGTGGTGAGCGTCTTCGATGTGTCCCAGACGGACGGCAAAGAGCTTCCCGATATTGCCGTAGACGAGCTGGCAGGCAGCGTGGAAAACTACGCCGCCTTTTTTGATGCTCTCAAAGAGCTGTCTCCGGTCCCCATCGCCTTTGAAAACATCACCGATGGCGCAAAAGGCTACTTCTCTCATGTAGAAAACCGCATTGCCATTCAGGAGGGCATGAGCGAAATCCAGACCATCAAGACGGCGATCCATGAGATTGCCCATGCCAAGCTCCATGCCGTCACTCCCGGCGAAAAGGTCGCTCCCGAAGACAAGAAAGACCGGCGCACAAAGGAAGTTGAGGCAGAAAGCGTCGCCTATACCGTCTGCCAGCGGTACGGCATTGAAACCTCTGATTATTCCTTCGGCTATATCGCCGGTTGGTCCTCCGACAAGGAGACCAAGGAGCTGAAAGGCTCGCTGGAAACCATCCGCAAAACGGCGGCTGAGATGATCACCGGTATTGATGAAAAGCTCAAAGAGCGGCTTGCCGTGAAGGAACAGGAAGCCCCTACGCCGCTGCGGGATGCGGCGATTCCGGTCTATCGGGAAGCTGCGATGTATGCCTTTGAAGCTGGTGAGCTGGATGCTTACCGCACCTCGATGCAAGCGAACATGGACTGTAAAGAGGCGATTGAGCAGACCATCAACGACTACTACGGCAACAACCGACTTGCGGCGGAGTCCGCCGTTAAGAGCATCCTTGAGAAATTCTCGCCTGAGCGCGTCGCCTATGTCCTCGCGCAAACCATCCAGCAGAAAGACCATGACGGGCGCATTTCCCCGGACTGCAAGGAATGGGCAAAGGGCATGGAGGGCAGCCCGGATAATGCCTCACAGCTCATTATTGACAGCGTAAATCCGGGGCTGGTCAGTCTTTTTACCGAAGAGTTCGTCCGGCAGACTGCTATCAATAAGACACAGGAGCGGATACCGGGTGAACAGAGCAAACCGCCTGTGCCGGAGAAAGCTCCCAAAGAGCCGGAACAGGCAGCACCGGCGAAACATCGCCTCACACCGGAGGAAAAGAAAATTAAGGAAGCCGTCATGGACACGCTCAAAGCGCAGATCGCCGGTCGCAACGACGGGATGCTGGCTACCTACCGTTCGTCCAATCAGTCGTTCAAGGTGATGATGGAGTATAAGGTCAGGATTGAGGGCAACACCGTTACCCGGGATGGCGAGCCGATGTTTGCGATCCATCGCCGCCATTCTGCCAAGAAGGTGCAAGGCTGCTATCGAGAGCTGACACCGACGCTTGAATACATCGGCAAAGAGAAGACTCAGGAAGCATCGCGGGAAAAGCCTTCTATCCGAGAACAGCTCCGCGCTGCGGCAAAGAGCCAGCCTGAGCGGAAAACGCCGGTCAAGCAAAAGTCCCGCGATGTCGGTTTGGAGTGATGCCTATGAAGTTTGAAAACATCGATCTTGTGGATACCCTTCGCCGGATTATGGACATCCATACCCAGAACTACAAAGAGGATTTTGAGCTGGACGCCGGGTTGCTTCACAGCCTTGCCGGTTCCCAATCCCCCGAGGACAAGCACCTTCTCTGGATGTCCCGTCCGAACGGCACTTACCTCCTGCCTGAGCGTGAAGTCTATGTGGAGGATTCCTACGAAAATAAAGTGTGGGAGTTTTACCATGAGCAAACCCGTGATCCCATCCTTGCCTATGCAGTCGAGATCAAGGGCGTGGAGGGCGATACCGTCAGAGGCAACCTCATTGAGCTGAACTATGCCGCCCATGTGGAGAGGATGCAAAAGCTCACCGTTCCGGTTGAGACAGTGGCAGTCTCCTTTAAGGACGATGCCACCTTTTATCTGCCTTTCCGCAGCTACCGGCGCGAAGCGATCCCGCTGGAAGAAAAGCACGGCGAGGTTGTGTCGGTGAGTTATCTGCCTGAGAATGCGGTTGAGCTTGACATGATTCTTCGCCGTGAGCGCTTCAAAACGAGCTACCATGCGAAAACCGGCAGTATTGAGGATCATATTCACAAGCTTGCCGTTCAGCATGGCGTGACCGAAAAGCTTGGCATATTGCCCCTTGAAGCGCAGACCGCTTACAACGCCGTCAAGGAAGCCCATCCCGAAGCGATTGTCTGCTTTGCCCAGAATGGCTACTTTGAAATTTACGGCGAAGATGCGAAGAAGGCAGCGCCTATGCTCGGCACAAAGCTCCTGATGAAAGAACTGGAAGGCGGCGGACAGGTTGCTGTGACCGGCTTTCGGGAAGATCAGTGGGTTGCCGAGGCTAAGACGCTGTGGGGACAAGGCTATGATGTCCTTGTTACCCAGCCCGGTGAAGACGGCAGACAGGAAACCGTCAAACACCTTCTCGCTGAGGATTACATCCCTGTTGGCATGGTGATGGATATGGACGGCAAAACCGCCCGCGTTGACAAAGTGGATTTTCCAAATGAAGAAGTCAGCCTGACTGACATCACGGACAGGAAGAATCCCGTTCCATTCCGTGAACGGCTGTCTATTGTCCGTTCCTATGTGGAGGACGCTCCGGCAGAAGGCCTCTGGAAAGCAATGGATCGCAGAGAGCATACCTCTCAGAAGAAGACTTCTGTCCTCGCAAAGCTTAAAGAACACGCCCAGACTACGCCGGATAAAGGCGCTAAAAAGCCTGAGCAAACAAAGAAACCGGAATCAAAAGAAATGGAGATGTGATTATGTTTTTTACCGTGGAAGAGACTAACCTGATGTGTTGTTTCGACACTTCCAGCCGCAAGAGGCTGATTGCTGAAATGAAGTCGCTGCCCATCAACGAGCTGGACGATGAGATGGCGGAGCTGCTTTTTCATACCGCTCGGAAGCTTGAGGGCATCACCGACGAGGCGTTTGACCAGCTCTACATCGCGCCGGACAGCATGATGGACGATTGAAAGGAGGATGCCTATGCCCGTATTGGATGGCAGTTTTGAAGCCTTCGTGACCAATCTCGGCAAGTACAACGAAGGCGAGCTTGTCGGTGAGTGGGTTCATTTCCCGACCACCGAAGAGGAAATGAAGAAGGTCTTCGAGCGGATCGGCATCGGCTCAAAGGACGAGTTCGGTCAGGTCTATGAGGAGTGGTTTATCACGGATTATGACTGCTCCATTCATGGAGTCAGCAATCTCCTTGGCGAATACGAAAACCTCGATAAGCTCAACTACCTCGCCGCCCGGTTGGATGAGATGTCCCGCTCTGAGCTTGAGCATTTCGTGGCAATCATGGATAGCGGCTGCGATGAAGTAAATGACCTCGACGATCTGATCAACCTGACCTACAATCTCGACAACTATGATTTTATCCCCGACATCAAGGACTATGACGATCTCGGTCGCTACTACTTCTTTGAGGGTGGGTACAACATCGACAACAAGTTCGGCAGCTTTGTGGACTACATCGACTTTGAGCGGTACGGCGAAGACTGCGCAATCAATGAAGGCGGCACGCTGACCGATGCCGGGTACATCCGTCCTACCGGCGATAGCTGGAACCGCTACTTTGACGGGACGCTTGAGGATATTCCCGATGAGTACCGCGTCACCGGAAGCGGCGAGGAATTGGAGCAGCCGAGCACGATCACTGTGTTGGTGGTTGAGCCGGACAAGAAGCCCTATGTAAAAGAAATCCCTTCCAGCCTCGAGTCCTTACAACATGAGGTTGGCGGGGACATTGAGGCGGTCTATCCCTTTGAAGAGCCGGTCGCCATTGTCTGCAATGAAGAAGGCAAGATGAACGGTTTGCCTCTCAACCGCGCTCTGCGGGATGACAGCGGTGAAATCTATGATATTGTTGCCGGTACCTTCCTCGTCACGGGACTGACGGATGACAGCTTCGGCTCGCTTTCGCCGGATCTGTTGCGGCAGTTTATGACGGAGTTCAAAATGCCGGAGCAGTTTGCCAAAATCGGAGACAGGATTGTGGCTATCCCGATGATTTCCGAAGAACAGCAGAAACAGACCGTTCTTGAAGAGAAAAGCTCCATTGTCAACGAAAACACCTCCGGCATGGCGGTGGATGGTCATATCGGCACATGGCACACGATTGACCATAAGGAGATCGACGGTCACACCTTTTGGCTGATGGAGCATGATACCTTCGGGGACGATGCCTCCTGCATCATTGTCGATGAGCGCGGCGAGCTGGTGCTGTCCCATATCTATGACGGCTTCGATGAAACCGCAGTCAATCTGCTCCGTCAGGAGGTCATGCCGGTCGAGAAGATGCCGGATGACAGCATCAGCATCGAGGAAATGAAGCAGTACGGCTACAAATGGGGCGGGATGCTGCCCATGCGGGAAGAGGCTGCGGCTGAGGTCATGAAGTCGTGCCAGATTTACCGACTGTACAGCGACGATACCGAGGGGCTGGTTCTGGACGCTAAGGAGATCAAGGAACACGCCGCCAAAGGCGGTATCTTCGGTGTGGAGAAAGCGGATTGGGTAGCCGAGCTGGAAAAGCAGAATCCGCTCAAAGCCGCTGAAATGTCGCTTGAGGATGACTATGGCATGATTGACGGGATCATCAACAACGGTCCGAAGGAAGACAAAGCGAGCGAGAAGGGCGGGAAAGCCTCGATCATGGATCGGCTGAAATCCGCCAAAACCGCCCAGCAGACCGATAAGCCTTCTCCCCACAAGGAGAAGAAGAGCGAGCGTGAGTTATGAGCCGGAGTAAGAAATGGAAGCTCGAATGGAGCTTCTTTTTAGGCAGCGACGGACGGCGCAAATACAATGACCTGTGCCGCCGCTGCATTCATCCCTGTAAGCAGAGCTTCCGCGCCGTTATCCTTGCCTGTCCGCGTTACTTTTCCAAGCGCTCAGGACAAAGCCAAAACCTGTCGGATTAAAGGTTGAAAATCGCTGATTTTCTGCTCTCTGAGCAGAGATGACGCATTGCTCTGTATGTTTTCCTGTCTAAGTCCACAATGCCTGAAATGTCAGAATAAAGGTCGATTATCTATCAAAAGCGAAGAGCCTCGGTCGATGCCCTTGCGGGTGTCGGCTGAGGCTCTTTTTTTGTTGCCTTTTATTCTACGCCCAGTGCTTTGAATACCGCGTCCTCTGCGCTCTGATAGAAAATGAGATTGAAGCATCCGATCAACTCTGAGGGGACAGTGCCAAGGTCTGCGGCTGATGTAATGGGCAGTAATACTTTCTTTGCCCCGCTGTCAAGACACACTTGCAGGGCGTTTGCCAGTTCATCTACTTTGATCATCGTACCGGCGATGCTGATTTCTCCCAGTACAGCCAAGCTGCTGACAGTGGGCTTGTTCAGGGCAATGGAAGCCAGTGCGATCAGCGTCGGAAGGGCAAGCTTACTGGTCATGCCGATGCCCTGCAAGTCCTGATAATTGACGATATAGTCCTTTGTCGTAGTGCTGATTGTCCCGCTGATGTGTCCGGCATTTGCTTTGAGGAAGTTGAAGGCGGTGTTTGTAGCCTCTCTTGCCTCGCGTTCCGAGCCAATGCCCGTGCGTTCAAACTTGCCATTGCCGGGAAGCATCTGAGATTCCAACCGGAACACACCGATCATGCCGGATTTTCCCTGTGAGACCGTATAGATTTGGCCCGGATTGCACATTCCTTCGGGGATCAGCTTACCGCCGCCTTGCTCAGGAACGGATACATAGTATTCCTCAAAACTGTCTTTGTCGATGTAGGAGAAATTCACATCATAAAACTCCATGCCGCCCAGCTTTTTCAGCTGTTCCTTAACACGGCGGCGCATCTCAAGAGCAAGCTTCAAAATCTCTTCCAGTTGTTCTTTTGTGAACTCACCGTCAGGGTAAACAAGCTTCAAAAGCCCGCCGACCATCTTCCGAACGGCAATGGTATCACGCTGGTTTAGGTTGGTGCCTAAACGGAAATACTTGTCCAGCGCATCGCCGTACTGCTCCTTGCGCAGCTCCCGGATGAACTCTGCCAAATAATCTGTAATGAAGCCATAGTCATCCGTAAAATGCTCTGGGCGGAATTTCGGAATTTCCCAACCGGGAAGATAGCAGTGAATCCGGTCAAGAAAAGCTGTATCGGTCCCCATCTCAGGAGGGAAGGGATCAAAGAGGCTGGATGTTTTCAGAAGCACATCCACGCTCTGATTGATGTTGCCCACAAAGACCATCGACGCGCTTGCAGCTTTTTCCTCTTTTCCACGAGCGAAGGACCCGGATGCCATGTAGTCCTTCATGATCTGGATGCCGTCTTTATCCTTGAATCTGATACCGGCAACTTCGTCAAAGGCAACACAGTCCCAAAGACCGACAAGGCCAACGGTTTTGCGCCCCATGTTATAAAACAGATTGGCTACCGTTGTCTGACCGCCGGAAACGAGAATGCTGTTCGGAGAAATCTCTTTGTAAAGATGGGATTTACCGGTGCTACGCGGCCCCAGCTCACAGAGGTTGAAATTGTTCTCCACAAGCGGGATCATGCGGATCAGGAGCAGCCATTTTTCACGGTAAGTCAGGGTGTCCGGCTCCATGCCGATGGAGCGCAGCAGCACATCCATCCATTCATCCTGCGTAAATGCTTTGCGCCCCTGTTTCAGTTCTTCAATGTCCACATGAGGCATTTGGATCGGCGTGAGCTTTCGGATGCTGATTGGCGTTCCGTTCCGATCTTCCTCCATGTACTCATAGTCCAGTTGCACGATGCACCAGATGCCGCCGCAGAGTAGGCGGTCAAATTTGGCGGGATATTCTTCGTCTATGGGGATATTCTTGAGTCCAAGGTTGGAGAACTCTGCTTCATAGAAATCCCGCTTTATGTTCAAGTTCACTGTGATTTTATCAATCACGGTGTAGCTGCCGCGTTGACGAAGCACAGAGAGAATCTTCTGTGCCTCGTCCGGGCGGACGAAATTATCCGCAAGAATGCGTTTTACATTCTCTACGCCCTCTTCAATAATATCAGGGTCATCCGAGCTGCAATACTGTCCCAGCAGGAACTCAAGGACATAGACAGGCACATTTGCGCCTTCCTTGATTTTCTTGGTCAAATCCTTGCGCACAATCTTCCCATCGAAATTTTGCCGCAATTTCGATTTGATGACAGCTCTTCTATCCTCATTTTCTGTCATATCAACCATTTGAATCGCCTCCTGTCACTTAGGGTCCCCTTAAAAGCCGAAGCCATAGTCATCGGCAAATGCCATGTCCATGATGACAGGATGCCGGAACACCTCAAGCCCTGTTGCATCATCGTATATCACAAAGAAATACTGTTTGTCTTTGTCGTACTTCTTGTCTTTGAACTGGAATTTCATGCGGAAGATGCGTTTGGCAGCATCTTGTTCTCGGCTGTCCGCGATGCAGCTATTCTCATTGGAAATCCGCTCGTTATCATCGGAGATAAAGAACAACCGATAAGAAGCAGCCTTGACCACATCGCTGACCGGCTCAGACTGAATGAAATCCAGTATGGTGATCTTATTGGTGATTTTTCGCACCATGCTTACCAGCGCAATTCCCGCGCTTCGCGTCTCCATGTGACCTCGTTCCATCTTGAGGTCAAGGACAGGCACAAGCATTTCCTGCGGGGATGAGCCGCCATGTACATAGTTCTGCCCGCCGCCAGCCACTTTGAATACATCGTCGCTGATAGGATAGGACACCCATTTGGTATCATCGTTGCGAAGAACTTTATTCATCTCCATGCTGGCGATGCCATCTCTTGAAACGGGTTCCTGTGCGACCACAAAACGCCGGTTGATAAAGGAAGTCTTGCCCTTGATCCCCTCGATCTTATCGCTCTCCGCAATTTTGTCCCGCTTGTAGATGAAGCCATGATCAGCAGTAATAATAAACCGGTATGTATTCGCACTGGTAGAGATGCGGCGGATCAGGTCGGTGATTTCCGCAATCGCCTCCTGACAGGCCACAAACACTTCATCCTCTGTATTTGGCTTATCACCACGGGCATCAATCTGGTTGTGGTACACATACACGACCTGTTTGCCGGTGAAGATGCTGCGCAGCTCGGCGACCTTGAGCGACTTGATGCTGTCAAACTGGACGCAAACGCTATCAGGGCTGTACTTCTGCAAAATCGCTTCTCGTTCAGCAAGGTTATCGCAAGGCATACCATCGATCAGCACCTTGAAATCGTCCGTCATCGTCAGCTCCGCGTGTGGAAGCAGCGCCGCCATGCCGAGACGGGTATAGGACGGCAAAACACTGAGCTGGACTTCCAGTTTCGCTGTACACTTTGGATCATCCTGCATCAGGCGGAACAGCTCCTTGCCCACCTCATAGCGCATGGCATCCGAGATGATGACCACCGTGCGCTCCTTGGCATTCTTCAAATTGCGGGCATAGAAGTCCCGCTGCAAAGGCAGTGCCATAAATGCGTCCGGCTCCTGAATGGCGGCATTCCATATGGGAAGCAGTGTTTCCAGATACTCGTTGGTGTAGATGTTTTCCACCAAATCGCGCAGCGGCTCGAAAGCTGCTGTTTCTTCGAGCTGATCGTAAGCAGAATAGAACCGGCGATATTCGTAGTCCAGCCGGAAGTCTTCCTCCTGATACTGGCGCAGAATCTCTTTGAAGCTGTCCGGGCAACGGTAATTTCCAGCCTGAATGATTTGATAGGCGCTGTCAAGCATCTGATAGCAGCCCCCGGTTTTCTCGCCAAAGTGCATCTTGCTCCGCTTTTCGCAGATTTGCGGGATAGTCAGACCGTCCAGTGCTGCGCCCACATCCTCGGTTAAAAGCCGTTCCACAATCCACTTGATGAGAATCTGGTCGATGGCAAGGAAGGTATCGCAGTTCACCAAGTCATCGGGCGAATAATCGGAGAAGGCTTTCTGGACATTCAGGCCGAAGGCCACATGAGCGGAAAGCTCATCATAGCGCCCACGGTACAGGATATTGTTCATCAGGTTGTCCATAAAGGCGATGATATTCCCGGCCTTATAGGAGAGGAACGCCTTCCACGGCTTCGGGAGTTCGCTTCCTACATATTTGGCCGTGTAGGTGACGAACATGGTCACTATGAGCTTTTCCAGCGTCGGTTTGACATCCGTGTAGCCGAAATGCTGCTCGCAGAGCTTCCAGAAATCGTTCAGCAGACCGTATTTCTCTACTTCGAACAGGAACTTGTTATCTGCAAGCTCGCCGTCTGTTAGCATGACCCGGATTACTTCTTCAAAGGAACAGGTGCGGGTGCGGCAAATGGCAGAGAGAAGCCCCGTGATGATGTTCTCTTCGTTGAAGTTCTCTATCTCAAGGTCATAGAAGCGCTGCGTCCGCTCCTTGTTGGCAAAGAATTTGATGTGCTTTTCGATGATGGGCTTGTATTTCTCGTCAATGCCCAAATCCACCGAGAGCAGCGAGGCGCGGTCGGCATAGAAGCGCTTGGAGTAGAGCAGCGTGTCTTCCAGATGGTTGTCCCGTACATCCGGCTTGGGGAAGGGGGCGTAGATGAGATAGTTTGTGGTGGTGTCCTGCCGTTCCAGAAAAAGCTTGGTGGCAAACTGGTTATCCGGCTGCAAAAAGTAGACTTTAGCGTTTTCCAACTCTACATTCTGCATATCCTCCACAAACTCGCCGTTATCGTCATACCAAAAAACGAGCTTACGGGTATCGCCGGTAAACTCAGCATTCAGCCGGTCTATGATTTGTTTGATGTTCATTTCTGCCATGCCGCTTTACTCCTTCTGGTCTATGACTACCCATGACCCACTCCGGTTGGAGCCTTTGCGTATGATTTTGCCAGCTTTTTGAAGGCTGTTCATGAGCCTCTTCACAGTGGCGAGAGAAACACCCAGCATCTCTACAACATCCTTCTGCGTCGCTTTCGGATTGGATTGGAGGATGCGCAGAATCGCTTCTTCATTGGTATCATTGGGTTCAACTTTGGTGTCATTGGTATCATCGGTGTCACGCTCTTTGGGATCAATGACACCATTCTGATCGGTAGCCGCGTCTTTCCGATACAGGTTGATGCGGAAATCGCTGCCCATGTCAATCAGTTCCGGCTCACGAAGGCCATATTCCTTTGCTTCCCGGAACATTTTCGGGATTCCGCTGCCCCACGCCTCCACGATATTCATGTAGGAAAAGGCGGCTGCAATGCCACGGTTGCGGATCTTCGAGAGGCCGGACTTCATTTTTTCAATGGTGATTTCGCTGTCCAGCATACCGGGGGAGGTGACCTCCAGCCGGTCATCAAAGAGCGCCACCTGGATTTTCCCCGGCGTCAGGTAGCTGCGATGGCAGACTGCATTCGAGATCATCTCACGGATTGTTTTGACGGGCAGTTCATAATAATCCTGCCTTCCAATTCCTTCAATGCGTGAGCCGAGGTCGATGTGCTGCAACACGAAGTTGTAGGCATCCTCGATCTGCTCATAGATCGCACCGGTAAATTCTTTACGGGTAATAAAAATATCCCGCACAGTGCCTTTGAATACCGCACATTGAATGGCTGCATCCGGGAACTCTGCCGTGTCTCCACTCAGAAGCAGATACCCGTTGGTGGGGTGGTAAGCTCCGTCGCGCTCCACCAGCAGCTTCCATGAGAGCAACTGATTTTTGCCCACTTTTTGAATCTGCTCCCGCGCCGTGTCTGTCTCGCCCAGCTTGAGGGCGTGTTGATACATCTTCTCGCAGAAGACCGCGATCTCTTCCTCAGATACCGTCTGCTCCCGTTCCATTTGGTCAAAAGAGCGGTTCGTGCCCTCCATGATAAGCTCCTGCACACGGTAGCGCTCCGCATGGCGGGTCGTACCCGCTACACGGATATAGGTGCCTTCCATGATGCCCTGACTCTTGATATAGTAGGGACGCTGCATACCGGGGATTATTTCGACAACGATGATTGCCTTCCCGTCAATTTCCTGCACCGCGATACTCGGGGTGATCTTGGGTTCGCAGCTATCGAAAATGGCGTTGGTAATCGCGTCCATCTTCTGAAAGACTTCCTCTTTGGAAAAGCCGGTGACAGTCCATGTGCCGTTCTCCACACCGAAGACCAGCTTGCCGCCCTTGCCGTTAGCAAAGGCAACCACGGTTTTCATGTATTTTTCGCTTTTGGCGGGAATCTCGCTCTTGAACTCGATATTCTCGGATTCACCGGCGAAAATCTCTTCTGCGGTCATCTCGACCACCTCCTTCTATCGAATTACATATCAATATCTGCGGCGATTTATTTGCGCCGTCATGTTCCCAATACTGGCAATAGCTTCCGCCTGATGCTTGTCATAAGCCACTTTGTCGTAGTACGCATTTGTTCCGCAGGAAGGACAACAATATGTCCCTACACCAGTTTTTTGCCCCTGTACCAATATCTTTTTTGTGTCCCAGCAACATGAGCAATAAATGTGCCTATCAGGGTCATCAGCCAGCGTGATATAAGCATCTTCATGCCGCTCAATCTTTCCGGCAATGTCCGTTGTTTCCTGCATTTCTCTGATTTGCTCTCTAAGCTTCTGATTCTCATTTACCAGATCAAGAATTTGCTTTTGCGCTTCAATCAATTTTTCTACAAGAGGAATATTATCTACTTGCTGTGCAACAGCAATACCATCCTTAATTGCATCATACCATCCCAAAGTCATTCACCTCATATCTTTGCCAGAACAGCGTATTTCTTCCCATCGCTGGCGGTCTGGATTTTTTCGTAGTTGACTTTCACGCCATCGTCCAAGTCCAGCTCGATGCGGCTCAGGGCGAGGTGGGCGATCATCTCGTCGTAGTCGCGGCACTCTTTGAGCTGCTTTTGGAGCTTTTCCTTCCGCTTGGTGGAAGCCGCCACCTCGCGGGCGTTGGTGCTGTGGTCGATCATGTCCTGCATCCGGTTGATTTCGGACTCGTAGACTCGCTGCATCTTGTGGAGGTAGTCCACGCGGAGATTGCCGATGGTGTCCGGCGTATAGCGGTGGAGATAAATCAGCGCCTTGAAGCCGTTCTGCTTGCCGCTGTCAAACAGCCAGTAAATCGGGCGCTTCTGGTAGGTCTTGCAGTGGTCTTTGAAAAAATCCTTGAGGAAGTAGTTTCGGATAATCTCGCGGCTGCTGTTGCCCTTGCCGCCCAGCGCATCAGCGATAAAGTCCAGATTTTCTTCCAGCGTGTCCGCTCCATAGGCGGCTTTCAGCCAGCCGCACAGGCGGGAGATGATGTCATCTTCCAGATACTCTTCGTCGGTGATAGGGAGGATGCCGTCGTGGTCGGGGTTGAAGGTGCATTTTTTCAAATCGCCGTCAACCTTGTAATAAAATTGTCCGTTCGGCACATTCATTCCCGGTGCGCCCGCGACTCCTGTACCCGAACGGGGAGATTGGCCTTCATAAAAATGGCTGTTCAATGGCTGTCCTGCCAATATCAAACCTTCTTCATCTAAGGAATACCGCCCAAACATACAGCCCACGGCATAGGAGAGCAGCGAGACGATTTCATCCCGCTTGGTGCGGACATAATTGCTGCCCTGCATAGATTCCGGCACATCGTCCTTGGTGTCAAAGATGCGGTGGACGGTGATATCCTTGTCTGCCACATTGGGGGTCAGCTCATCCTGCAATCCGTATATGTCGATGAAGATGCGGTTCAGTTCTTCCTCGTTGGCATTCAGTTTTTCAAATCGCCCTTCGCATTCCAGCTTCCATGCGTTATAGGCAGAAGTAAGACGCATTACAGGCGGTTTATCACCCCAAGAATAAGCACCAGCCAACTTCAACCGCACTAGCGGATGCCGCTTAAAATCCCATGAGGTTTCGTAGGAATCCCAATCGAATTTTGATAAATTGATGTTTGCATCCACGAGTGGATCAACTTCATTTTCGTGTGATAAAATCAGTGGCAAGCTTTTGATATTACCCGCTTGATAGTTAAGGGTGGGGTTTAATATTTTCAGTATGTCAAAGCAAACACAAGAGGATAGGAATCCTAGCGTGTATTTATTATCCACTCTTGAGAAAAGAGTAGAGCCTGCGACATCAAAGAAGCATCCCGTTGGCAAGTAACGAATTCCAAATTTTGAAGAGCTAACAAAAGACCATGTAAGTCCTTCATGGCAATACCAATCGTGAGCACCGTTTTCTCTGTGCCCGCTCATTGTATTCATATATGCACGACCTTGGGCATCAAACCACAGAACTTCTTGGAGGTTGCCGTACCAAAGCCGAAATTCGCCACCCTTATTGTAAGGGAAATACCTTGCCTCGCTTAGATCAATCTGGCTTATATCTGTTAAAGAGTAATCTATCTTTCTGAAATTTACTTCCCACCATTCTCTAACAAATATTTCGTTTTTACCAGTGCCCATTCCAATTTTAACATCGGAAATGTCCCCAAGGAGTTTTCCATTGGAATAAGCATCAAGTACTTTGGTGCTTGCCCAATACGCCACCGGTGCCCCGGGGATTTTGGAGAAGTTGGATTGCTGGGCGGTGTAGCGGTTTTTGCCAGCAAGGAACATATCCTCTTTGCCCTGCTGGGTAGTTGGCTCAATCAGGCGGCAATAGGTACCTTTGTAGTCAGGAATATGGCTGTTTCGCAGCGCAAAGCTGGTGGTCTGCACCACTTCACCGCCAATCTCCTCAAACGCTCGCGGGCCGAGGTGCGCCATGTTGACGGTATCTTTCAGAAGCAGTTTCGCACGCAGCTTTTCAAAGCTGGACAGGAACATCCAAGCGTGCTGGGTAATCATCGCCTGATACCGGTTCTTGCCGGTCATCTGGCCGCACCGTTCGATGAACACTGCAAACAGGTCGCTCTTGCTGTCCGGGTAATGCTTTTTCACGAACTCGCTAAGCCTTGCGTCCATATTAGAGCTGCCCATATACGGCGGATTCGTCACCACCACATCGTACTGTTGCGCCAGCACCTCCGCCACGCGGATCAGAGGCAAGATGGTGTTCAGGGCAGATTCCCGATACAGGCTGATGTCGTTCTGCACCTCGTCCATGCGGGAGTAGAGAGCGGCAAAGTCTACCGGTGCCATCGTCAGGATGGAGCCGTACTCCTTTGCGTCGCGCAAGTCGTTCATGATGCTGTCCAGCGCCGCTCTCAGCTTCGGGTCATTGTTCGCAAAGTAGTCCCGCGTGTAAGCGTCAATGTCGTTGCTTTCGGCAATCGCATAGACATGGGGCTGGATGCCGCGGGAGAAGATACGCCGGTCATACTGTCGCGCTGTCATCATCACGGCAAAATAGGCAAGCTGCGCCGCCCGTTCGTCAATGTCCAAACCGTAGAGGTTATTTTCAAGGATGCACTGCGCCGCGTCGCGCTGGCTGTACCCGTCGTTTTCGTACATCTGCATCAGCACATCGAAGGCGTACACCAAGATATGGCCGCTGCCCATGCAAGGATCGATGACCTTGATGTCTCGGACATCCTTGTATTCGCTCTGCTTCTGGATTTCGTCGAGCTGCTGGCGCACTTCCTTGGTCTGCGCAGCTTCCGGCAGATAATACTTCCAGCCCATCCGCCCGGCGATTTCTTCTTCATTGGAAATGCGCTTTGCCTCAACCTCATCCCAGCTCATTTCGTCGAGGCCGCGACCGTCAGCATAAACGCCCTGTTCTTTCCGCTTGTCGATGAAGATGCGGCCAAGGCTGTTTTCCACCATATAGCGGACGATCCAGTCCGGCGTGAAGAGCTGGGTGACGGCAGGGATTTCCTCTTTGGTAATCTTTCCATTTTTGGCAAAGGCGGCGTTTTTCGGCTCGGTGTTGTAATACTGGTACAGCCAGCCGATAATCTCCACCTGACCGCCCTTTTCGATGTTGAAATCGTCCTCGGCAATGTCATGGATGAGGTGATACACGACACCTTCCTGATCCACAACGGAGAGGTTCAGCAGCAGCTCGGTGTAGTCGCTGGTCTTCTCAAACAGGGCGGGCAGGATCTCGTTCAGAGCGTTGCACTGCTTGATGAACAGCAGCCGGAACAGCTCGTCCAGCTTGTTCTCGTTTTTCAGGCGCAGGACAGTCTCTTCCTCAGCAGAGGTGAAGGACAGCTCCGCATCGAAGGGCGTAGTCACCAAATCCGGTTCGATTTTGCCGCTCTCGGAGGACAGGACGCGGATGTGGGAGGGAAGATAGTCGTTGACCTCCATGAAACGGATGGCGATCAATCGGTTAAACCAAGTGTAGGCGACCTCTTCCAAAATGTACTTATAAGCTGTGGCGTAGTTGCTGTCCTTTTCTTTTTTGCGGATAATCTCCACCAGCTTTTTGCGCTGGGAGATGGCCTCGCCGCTGATGGCATACGGCTCAGAAGTTCCGATGTCATAGAACTCCAT
>OHBC01000539.1_pt1 | contig 17208 bp, 18 predicted proteins | sample 1577331 | NCBI WGS metagenome assembly OHBC01 (sample SAMEA3879570, study PRJEB24766) | human gut metagenome | biome: human-associated habitat; feature: feces | place: USA | collected 1985/1987
TGTCAAATGACGGGTGTGTTCCTGACCCGGATTTTTCAAGGGCACTGACTTTTGAGGAACTGGACAATGTCGCTGATGTGCTTATTTCGGGAACGGATGACAGAAAGAAAATCCGAAATGCTGCCGAAACCCTGTACCAACTTCAGGATACAGATCTGTTCAGGTTCTTTTCAACCGAACTGAGTACTCAAAGCCAATTGGAAAAACTGCTCAGGGAAAATATGCCAAATGAAAAAGAGACGCCAAAACAGTCTTTGGAACAGATTGGAATTGATTGGAATAAATACATGTAAATATGGAATCGAATGTGAAAAACAAAAAACAACAAGCAATGCCGAAGTCAGAAGCAGAATCTTTCGGCATAAAAAGAAATCCTGCAATTCGTGCCCCACGTATCTATCTGTCTGAAGAAGAAATCATCAGAATTATGCGGAAAGAAGCCGCTATTAAAAAGAAGATAGGAAATCTTATTGATAGTATGCTTTGTGATGACTCACAAATTTCAGAAATGGATAATACAAAAAATAAGATAGAGGCATTCGATATAAATGAATTTGTTTAATTGCTTCTTTGTTGTCATATTTTTCAGAAGGCATGTCGATGTGATATCGGTGTGCCTCTTTTCAAAAATCAGTAGAATGGTATTTTCAGTTGTATGGTATCAATTATGTTTTCCAATTCTATGATATCGTAACCATGAATATCGTTATTTTTGCAAAAGCATTTAATTTTAGCAGAATTAAATGCTTTATAGTCACTAAATTCCCATTTTGCAGACTTCACTATTAATAATATGTGTTTAAGATATGGTATATCTACTTCTGATAATGACAATCCATAAACATGTATATTGGTTATTTCAGCAAGAGAATAGAAGAATTGATTATGCTTTTTAATTATTTCTTCTACAGGTTTTCTTTGAGAAGCAATGCCACTCACTGATTGCTGCTTGTCTTGCTAATTGCTCATGAAGTTCATATGAATTTGCTCGCTCTTCATAAAATTGGTTCAGTTCGTATTCATTCAAGTCTTTAGGAAGAATAGGAAGTTCTTCTTCATTAAGAGCAACAATTTCTTCATGACTTTTACCGTGACCTAAAATTAAATCTTCATATTTATCAATACATCCATGGATATGAAGGATATTAGATTGATTGATTCCGTATAAGTTTTCCAATGTTTTAGTATAATTGAAATTTATGAATATAGAATCTTGGATTATCAATTTGACTTTCTTTGATTCTAAAGGAGGATTTAAATTCATTATCCATTCACGAAAACACTTTCTAAGTTCAGAATATAATTCTTCTAGTTGATTTTCAACTTCAATTTGAGCATCAGTCCACATTCCATCACAATGGTCAGAAGTTAAATCTGGTCGATTTTCATTTGCAATTTCACTGCTATATCTAATAGCATCCAAAGAGGCTAATTGATTTTCAAAGTCTGACCACCATTCTTCATCACAAAAACCGTATATCTCATCAACTTTTTCAATTACATCAGGATTATTCTCATGCATCCATTCTTGAAAATTTTTGTATGAACTATTAATCCCATGATGAAGATCAAAACCATTACCAATTATATATAAATGCTTTGTCATAAATTTACTCTGGACTTAAATTAAAACTGGTTCTTCTGCAGAGATGGCTTTTTTAAGACCCATCAACACAGCATTATTCACGATCAAACCATAAAATCCACTTTCTCGAAATAACAGCAATGCACATAGTTTTTGTAATTCAAGACTTGCGTACATTATTTCCTGATAAGATTCTTCGAAGCAATGACCAAGAATATGACCATGAAGAAATCTATTTCTGCTATCAATTACACCTTTTTCTTGTTTTGAAAGTGTATATTTTCTTTGAGAAAATGGCAAAGAGAGCTTATCTTTATTTGATGCTGTATTAAAAGAGTTTAGTTTGTTCCTCATATTTACCGCATGATCTTCTGTGATTATTCCTTCTTTGCGAAGGCTATTGATTAATTCTTCAAAAGGAGTTTTTACATTTGTTTTCCAGATATCATTACTCAAATAGAATTTATCTTTAGAATCTTCTAGTGCTGTACAAATGGTTTCAAGTGCGACAGCACACATTGCTCCTTGATAGTCTAATGACATAGTGGATGATTCTAACAAAATCAGAGTCGCTCTTGCTAAATCTTCATTTCCATACAACATTAGAACTATTTTTTCAAATTCATCAATTTGTATCCAATTCTGTAAATGAGCTTTAAATGTTTTGCCATCATATAATTGTTTTATTGCATAATCAGCATGATTCCTTTTCAAACAATCTTCAATAGAATACATATTTGTCGTAAAGAATTGGTATTGTCCTTTAATAGTTGGTCTCATTTGTGTGAATCCGCATATTAAATCGTTTGTAAAGTTCTCAGTTCCCGTTGCAATTATATATGCGTAATCAAAAGGAACAGTAGATGTAACTAACCCCAATGATAAAGAGATTGAATAAATGTACCTTTGCATCATTTCATAAGTACATTTCATTTCTGATTCAATAGCGAGATATATTTGTTCTCCTATATGTACAGGATACATCTGAATTTCACCTTCTGGAAATTTAATTGGTATTAAACCTAAATACCATTTTTTACCTGTATAATAAGCAAGCGTATTTATATCTCTAATCCAAAAATCTTTTTCGATTGGCAATATAAATCTATAGTAATATACCTCTTTTTCATTCCATTTTTCATTCATCAATTGAGAAATACGAATGTGATAATTCTGTAATTCTGTGTTTGAGCCACCTAAGTTTAGAGTGCCATTTAATACACCATTTTGGTCTGGAACTACATATTTTTCCCCATTATTATTTATAACGTAAAATTGATTTAAAATTCCCAAAGAATAGTCTTTAAGGGCTTCTTCAGTTGTTAGCTGAAAATCAAGACGCAATTCTCTATCATTGATTGATAATTGCGCATTTCTATCTGTAAACGGTAATCTGGATAATTTTATATTTTGCTGAAAATTGCTGATAAAGTCAAAAGTTGACGAAAGGTCTTTTTTTATACACATATTATTTGATTTTGGTAATTGAGAGAATACAAAGGTAGTCTTTTTCTATCATTGATTAGCTCATTTCATGTGGAATATTGATAAATAATATGGCTGTTGTTTACAAGTTGATAAACACATCAATTTATATAAATAATCCCTTGCCGATGTAACGTGATGTCATACGGTGTCACATATCGTACAGTTTGTAAATCAATAAATTAAGCATTATATATTCGCAGTCGAAATCATTTTTTATCTCACCAATTAAAAGTTTCGACACATGAAAAAAAGATTCTTTTTGGCAGCTATGACGCTGCTGGTTTCAATGGGGGCATCCGCCCAGGGCAACGGTATCGGTGGAATTACGGAAGCTACCAACATGGTCACTTCGTATTTCGATCCCGGCACCAAGCTGATTTACGCCATCGGTGCCGTTATCGGCCTTATCGGAGGCGTGAAGGTCTATTCCAAGTTCTCGTCAGGCGACCCGGACACCTCAAAGACTGCCGCCAGCTGGTTCGGTGCGTGTATCTTCCTGATTGTCGCCGCCACCATCTTACGCTCATTCTTCCTGTAATATGGCGGAATTCAATGTCAACAAGGGGATTGGGCGCAGTCCGGAGTTCAAGGGACTCAAGAGCCAGTACCTGTTCATCTTTGCAGGAGGATTGCTCGCGTTGTTCGTAATCTTCGTTGTCATGTATATGGCAGGTATCGACCAGTGGGTCTGCATCGGTTTCGGGGTCGTTTCCGCATCGGTGCTGGTCTGGGTCACTTTCTGGATGAACTCGAAATACGGTGAATGGGGCCTTATGAAACTCCATGCGCTGCGCAGCCATCCCCGCTACATCATCAGCCGGAGAAAGTTCCTCCGGTTGTTTTCTCCAACCATTAAAAACAGAAAAGCATGAAAAACGTAATGAAAACAACCACGCTGGAAAGCAAGTTCCCGCTGTTGGCCGTGGAGAACGGCTGCATCATCAGCAAGGATGCGGACATCACCGTGGCATACCGGGTGGAACTGCCGGAACTGTTCACGCTGACACGTGCCGAGTACGAGTCCATGCACTCCACCTGGGCAAAAGCGGTAAAGGTCTTGCCGAACTACAGCATCGTACACAAGCAGGACTTCTTCATCGAAGAGGGATATAAGCCGGATATCTGCAAGGAAGACCTGAGCTTTCTGAGCCGCAGTTTCGAACGCCATTTCAACGAGCGGCCGTATTTGCAGCATACCTGTTACCTGTTCCTTACGAAAACCACGAAGGAACACAGCCGGACAACCAGCAGTTTCAATGCACTTACAAGGGGATTCATTATCCCCAGGGAAATGCAGGACAAGGAAACCGTCACCCGGTTCATGGAGTGTTGCGGACAATTCGAACGCATCGTAAACGACAGCGGCCTGCTACGTATCATCCGCCTGACGGATGAGGAGATCATCGGGAGCAAAAATTCCGCCGGCATCATCGAGAAGTATTTTTCCATGTCGCAGGAAGATGCTACCTGCTTGCAGGATCTGTCACTCGGTGCCGGGGAAATGAAGGTGGGCGACAACTACCTGTGCCTTCATACGCTTTCCGATCCGGAAGACCTGCCGTCGAACGTGTCAACCGACTGCCGGTATGAAAGGCTCTCGACAGACCGGAGCGACTGCCGGCTGTCCTTTGCCGCACCGATAGGCATCCTGCTTACCTGCAACCATGTGGTGAACCAGTATCTCTTCATTGATGATTCGGCTGAAATTCTCAGGAAATTCGAGCAGACCGCACGGAACATGCATTCGCTTTCCCGTTACAGCCGTTCCAACCAGATTAACCGCGAATGGATTGAAGAGTACCTGAACGAGGCACACAGCAAGGGGCTGACCTCCATCCGCGCACACTGCAATGTCATGGCCTGGAGCGATGACCGGGAAAAGTTGAAGCGCATCAAGAACGATGTAGGCAGCCAGCTGGCGTTGATGGAAGCGAAACCGCGTCACAACACGGTGGACGTGCCGACCCTCTTCTGGGCGGCGATCCCCGGCAATGCCGGGGATTTCCCTTCAGAGGAAAGTTTCCACACCTTTATCGAGCAGGCTCTGTGCCTGTTCATCGGGGAAACCTCCTATAAGGATTCGCTCTCTCCGTTCGGCATCCGTATGGTGGACCGCTTGACCGGAAAGCCGGTCCATCTGGACATTTCCGACCTGCCGATGAAGAACGGCACCATCACGAACAGGAACAAATTTATCCTCGGCCCGTCCGGCTCGGGCAAGTCCTTCTTTACCAACCATATGGTGAGGCAATATTACGAGCAAGGGACACACGTGCTATTGGTGGATACGGGCAACTCCTACCAGGGGCTGTGCAACCTGATCCACGCGAGGACACACGGCGAGGACGGGATTTATTTCACCTACGAGGAGGATAATCCCATCGCCTTCAATCCTTTCTATGTGGAAGACGGAATTTTCGACATCGAGAAGAAAGAGTCCATCAAGACGCTTATCCTTACCTTGTGGAAGCGTGATGACGAACCGCCGACACGTGCCGAGGAGGTGGCGCTCTCCAATGCGGTCAATCTCTTTTTGGAGAAGATCCGCATGGACAGCAGCCTGAAACCGTCTTTCAATATTTTCTATGAGTTTATCCGTGACGAATATCAGGATATCCTGGAAAAGAAACGCACCCGTGAGAAGGATTTTGACGTATGGGGATTCCTCAATGTACTGGAGCCTTACTACAAAGGCGGCGAGTATGACTATCTGCTCAACTCGGACAAACAGCTTGATTTACAGAATAAACGCTTCATAGTCTTTGAGTTGGACAATATCAAGGACAATAAAGTACTCTTCCCGATAGTCACCATTATCATCATGGAAACCTTCATCAACAAAATGAGAAAACTGAAGGGAATCCGCAAGATGATATTACTGGAAGAGGCATGGAAAGCCATCAGCAAAGAGGGCATGGCGGAATATCTGAAATATCTCTTTAAGACCGTCAGAAAATTCTTCGGCGAGGCTGTGGTGGTCACGCAGGAGGTAGAGGATATCATTTCTTCTCCCATTGTCAAGGGAACCATCATCAACAACAGTGACTGTAAGATTCTGCTTGACCAGCGCAAGTACATGAACAAGTTTGATGAGATCCAGACCTTGCTCGGTCTGACAGACAAGGAGCGGGCGCAGATACTTTCCATCAACATGGCCAACAATCCTTCCCGCAAATACAAGGAAGTCTGGATTGGTCTGGGCGGTACGCAGTCGGCGGTCTATGCTACGGAGGTTTCACTTGAGGAGTACATCTGCTACACCACAGAAGAGACCGAAAAACTTGAGCTGATGCGGCTTACGGAGAAACTCGGAGGCAATATAGAGCTTGCTATCAGGCAGTTGGCCGATAGCAAGCGAAGCCAGGTGAAAGGGATTGGAATCACATGAAAACCGAAAAACAATCACGAATCATGGAAATGAAAGAATGGATAAAAGAACAGCAGCGCCGCTATCTGGACGAGCCGCGCCTCAAGGAGTTGACGGAAGTGATGAAACAGACAAGGGTACTTGTCCGGAAAAAGGAATACCGGAAGCTGACGGAACTGGTCAGGCGGTACAGGAAGTCGGAGGATGTGATTACCCAAGTCTCCTGCCTGTTGTTAGCCTCGTACCTGTTCCCGACACCGGAAAAAACGGCGGAAACGGACAGGTCGGAACTGATGGAGGCATTGAAAGATACTTATTTCATGGAGAAGAACGGTTCCCGGCTTATGGATATCAGACCTGAAGAAGCCGTCCCTGTCCACCGAATGCTTGCCATGTACACATTCATGCAGGATGTTTACTCGAAGGAAAATCCGGAAAGCAAGCAGGAACGTCCGTCACCGCAAGAAGTGCGGTCATCTGTCCGGATTCTGGACTTCCATCGGAAAGAGAGCGACATGTGGGAACTCTGCAACCTGGCCGTGCATCTTATGCCACCTTCACGGTATGTGGCACTCAGGTACGGGCTTGCGGATGATTATGACAGGCTTGACAGGCTGAACCGTTCCGGGCCGGAACCGGCATATGATGAGGGGGTGATATTGGAAAGCCGTCTGTGCAGGAATGCGGAAAAGGCTGCGGAAAGCATCAAGGATGTCCGTCTGCCGGATTTCTATTTGGAAAGACTGGATGGAGAACTGGAGATTTTGGGACGGATTGCGGCCTCACCGGATGTGGTTCACGACATCCTGCAAATCAGTCCTGACTTTCTCGCCAAGTACGGCATAGACAAGAACGTTTCCGCGATGGAACGCTCGTGTCAGGCAGAGAAAGCCTACCGGGAGCTGGATGCCCGTTTCGTCAGAATGACCGGACGCAGGCCGTATGCAGACGAACTCTTCGCCTCCATCAGACGCAAGAGGGAGAATTCCGGAATAGAGAACCGACCGAGACAGGCGCAACGGACCATCCTCCGGAACCCGCCGTCCAAAGGGCGGAAAATGGGAATCTGACTTTTAACAGAATTATTCACAATTAAAAATAGAAACATCATGAAAAAGAAAATTCTTATGCTGTGCATGGGCTGCTTCCTTGTCAGCCTCACAGCGAAAGCCCAATGGGTAGTGAGCGACCCTGGCAATCTGGCGCAGGGAATCATCAATGCTGCCAAGAACATCGTTCACACATCCTCCACTGCCACCAATATGGCGAATAGTTTTCAGGAAACCGTGAAAATCTACCAGCAGGGCAAGGAGTATTACGACGGGCTTCGCAAGGTCAAGAACCTTGTCCGTGATGCCCGCAAGGTACAGCAGACCATCCTGATGGTGGGCGATATCACGGACATCTATGTCACCAGCTTCGAGCGTATGCTCAGCGACCCGTATTTTACGCCGGAAGAACTGAGCGCGATTGCTTTGGGATACACCAAACTGCTGGAAGAAAGTGCCCATTTGCTGAACGATTTGAAGACGGTGGTCAACGAGAACGGGCTTTCCATGAACGACAAGGAAAGGATGGATATCATCGACCGCTGCTACAACGACATGTTGCAAAACCGCAGTCTGGTACAGTATTACACCAACAAGAACATCGGGGTGTCCTACCTGCGCGCCAAGAAACAGAACGACCTGGACCGCGTGATGGCACTCTACGGCTCACCGAACGAACGTTATTGGTAATTCCTAATCCGCTTTCATTATGTTATTGTTGGCTATAGATTTTGACAACCTGCATCAGATTTTACAGAATCTGTATGTGGAAATGATGCCGCTCTGCTCAAAGATGACCGGTGTGGCAAGAGGCCTTGCCGGTCTGGGAGCACTTTTCTATGTGGCGTATCGTGTATGGCAGGCTCTGGCACGTGCCGAGCCTGTGGATGTCTTTCCGCTTTTGCGTCCGTTCGCTTTGGGGCTTTGTATCATGTTCTTTCCGACACTCGTTCTGGGTACGCTGAACAGCATCCTCTCGCCCGTCGTGAAAGGGACCCATACCATATTGGAGTCGCAGACCTTTGACATGAACGAGTACCGGGCACAGAAGGACAAGCTGGAGATTGAGGCGATGAAACGGAATCCCGAGACAGCCTATCTGGTCGACAAGGAGACTTTTGACAACAGGCTGGACGAGCTGGGTGCGTTTGACGCTATAGAAGCCTGTGGGATGTATGTGGACCGAGCGATGTACAACATGAAAAGGGCCGTACAGAATTTCTTCCGGGAACTGCTGGAACTTCTGTTTAATGCGGCGGCGCTGGTCATCGACACGCTGAGGACATTCTTCCTGATAGTCCTTTCGATACTCGGTCCGGTTTCTTTCGCCATCTCTTGCTGGGACGGTTTCCAAGCTTCTCTCAGCCAGTGGTTCGTCCGCTATATCAGCATCTACCTTTGGCTTCCTGTCAGCGACCTGTTCAGCAGTGTGCTGGCGAGAATCCAGGTGCTGATGCTACAGAGGGATATCGAGCGGCTTTCCGATCCGGATTTCATCCCCGACAGTTCAAACGCGGTTTACATCACTTTCCTCATTATCGGCATCATCGGGTATTTCACCATACCGACCGTATCAAACTGGATTGTGCAGGCCGGAGGCGGTGCAGGCAACTACCTCAAGAATGTGAACCAAAGGGCATCCCAGGCCGGTTCCCTGGCGGCTGGTACGGCAGGATCAGCAGTGGGAAATATTGCCGGAAGGCTTATCAAGTAATAACAGTATAAAACATTTACAGAATGGAATTCAAATCATTGAAGAATATCGAGACCAGCTTCCGACAGCTGCGTCTGTTCGGGATTGTCTATCTGTGTGTATGCACGCTACTTGTGTTTTTTTCCGTGTGGAAGGCTTACAGTTTTGCGGAAGCGCAACGGGAGAAGATCTATGTTCTGGATGAAGGAAAGTCGTTGATGCTTGCCCTTTCACAGGACTTGGAGCAGAACCGACCGGTGGAGGCAAGGGAACATGTCAGGAGGTTCCATGAACTGTTCTTTACGTTATCCCCTGACAAGAGTGCGATTGAGGGTAATATCCAACGGGCCATGTTCCTCAGTGACCGTTCTGCCTATGCCCATTATGTGGATTTGGCAGAGCAGGGATATTACAACCGGATCATTTCGGGAAACATGAGCCAGCGGATTGGGATTGACAGTGTCAGGTGCGATTTCAATACCTATCCGTATGAGGTCGTGACCTATGCGAAACTCTCCATTATCAGGGAGAAGAGTGTGACCGAACGCAGCCTTGTCACACGTGGCAGGCTGCTGAACTCCACCCGCAGCGACAATAATCCGCACGGTTTCATCCTTGAAGCCTTCCGTGTGGTGGAGAACAGGGATATCAAAGTGTATGACCGTTAAAATTTTGAATGTATGAAACAAATGTTTGTAAGAATCAAGGAAACCGTTGCAGAAAAGCTTCGGGGTTTGTGTGCCGGGCTTTCTCCGGAAAAGAGAATGTTGACAGTCATCGTGCTGGCTGTCCTGTTTGCTCTCGGAAATTTCTATCTGATTTTCCGCGCCATCTATGACATCGGGCGGGAAGATGTACAGCGGGACATCATTGAGATAGCCCCGTTGGACATTCCGGATATCGTTCCTGCCGATACACTCCCGGATAAAAGGGTGCAGGAGATGGAAGAGTTTTTTAACCGATTCAATCAGAAAGAAAATGAGTAATGATATTAATAAATTAAAACAGAGGCTGGAAATCAGGAAATACCTGGTTTTTGCCGGGATGTTCCTTCTCTTCCTCGGTGCGATGTGGCTCATTTTCGCACCGTCCGAAGAGGACAAACAAAAGGAGGAGAAAAATACGGGCTTCAACACCGAACTGCCTGACCCGAGAGGAGTCGGCATAGAGGAAGACAAGATTGCCGCCTATGAGCAGGCTGACATAAAGCGCAAACAGGCGGAAAAAATGCGTACACTGGGAGACTTTTCAGGTGTTGCGGATGAAAACTCCGGAGCTGTCGTGACATTGTCATCGGATGCGGATACCAAGGATGGCAGTCCACGTGCAAGTGACAGAAGGAATGAAGCCCGCTCTTCATCCGTCTCCGCCTACAATGACATCAACAGGACTCTCGGCAACTTTTACGAGTCACCGCAGGAAGACCCGGAAAAGGAGGCGTTGAAAGCCGAGGTGGAACAACTGAAGCAGACGGTTGCCGCACAGAATGCACAGCCGGGTTATGAGGAACAGGTGGCACTTTTGGAAAAGTCCTACGAGCTCGCAGCCAAGTACATGCCGGGTAATGGCGGCAAAAGGATGGACAGTCGCCTGGAGGATGAAGAAGCCGGACGGGATGGAAACATGAAGGCCGTTCCCGTCGGGCTGGTCTCCACTCCCGTGGTTTCATCGTTGCCGCAACCGGTCCGGGATTCCGTGCCATTAACGGGAAGGACATTGGCGGAAAGATTCCATACCCCGATTGGTCACAGGGATGAAAAAGACGTGAGGAATACCATACGGGCCTGCATCCACGGGAACCAGACTGTAATCAGCGGTCAGGGCGTGAGGATGAGACTGCAAGAACCGATGCGTGTAGGAAAGCATGTCCTTCCCAAAAACTCCTTGCTCATCGGAGAAGGGCGCATACAGGGAGAAAGGCTTCACGTCAACATCCTTCAGGTGGAATATGGCGGTACCATCATCCCCGTGAAACTTGCCGTGTATGACAATGACGGACAGGAAGGCATCTTCATTCCGGGATCCATGGAAGCAAACGCTGTCAAGGAGGTTGCCGCCAATCTGGGGCAGAATCTCGGCACGAGCATCTCCATCACCAACCAGTCGGCAGGCGACCAGTTGCTTTCCGAACTCGGAAAGGGTGCCATACAGGGTGTCTCGCAGTACATCTCCCGGAAGATGCGTGAAGAGAAGGTGCATCTCAAATCCGGTTACACCCTGATGCTTTATCAGAATGACAATCAATGACAACCCATTAAAATTCAATCAACATGAAAAAGTTATTTGTAATGCTTGCCCTTGCATGGGGTATCATGGGCGCCTTTGCCCAGACTGAAACCGACAGTGCAGCGGTAGTAAACAAAGGAATCACACCGGTCAAGGAAGTGTATCCCCAAAAAGAGGAAGACGGGGACCTCTATCACGGGCTGACCCGAAAACTCACTTTCGACCGGATGATACCGCCGTACGGTCTGGAAGTGACCTACGACAAGACCACGCATATCATCTTCCCGTCTTCGGTGCGTTATGTGGACCTCGGATCGCCGAACCTCATTGCAGACAAGGCGGACGGCGCGGAAAATGTCATCCGTGTAAAGGCTACCGTAAAGAATTTCCGTGAGGAGACCAACATGTCCGTGATAACCGAAAGCGGAAGTTTCTATACATTCAATGTAAAGTATGCGGAAGAACCGTTGTTGCTGAACATCGAGATGAAGGATTTCATCCATGACGGAAGCGAAGTGAACCGTCCCAACAACGCCCTTGACATTTACCTGAAGGAACTCGGCAGCGAGTCTCCGAAACTGGTATATCTCATCTCGAAGTCCGTCCACAAGGACAACAAAAGGCACATCAAGCATATCGGGAGCAAGGCGTTCGGCATCCAGTACCTGCTGCGCGGTCTTTACACCCATAACGGGCTGCTGTACTTTCATACACAAATCAGGAACCGGTCCAACGTACCTTATGAAGTGGATTTCGTGACATTCAAGATTGTGGACAAGAAGGTGATGAAACGTACCGCCATCCAGGAACAGGTGATATTTCCTTTGCGTGCTTACGACTATGTAACAACTGTCGCAGGGAAAAAGGACGGGCGCACCGTCTTCGTCCTGGACAAATTCACCATTCCCTCGGACAAGGTGCTGGTGGTGGAAATGCACGAGAAAAGCGGTGGAAGGCACCAGACCTTCACCGTGGAAAGTGAAGATATCGTGAGAGCCAGAGTTATAAACGAACTTAAAGTGAAGTAGTCATGAAGAAGTATCTGTTTCTATTCGTTACAGCCGTGTCGCTTGCCCTGTTCCCGGGGCGGGCACATGCCCAGCGGTATCTGCCCGGAATGAAGGGCGTGGAACTGCGCGGAGGATTTGCGAACGGCTCGAAATCCCCCTTGAATCATTATGCCGGATTTGCCGTTTCAAGATATACAAAAAGAGCCGACCGTTGGGTCATCGGTGCCGAGTATCTGATGAAGAATTACGGGTACCGGAACGTGAATGTGCCCTGCGCACAATTCACGGCAGAAGGCGGCTATTACCTGAAATTCCTGTCGGACCCGACCAGGACGGTCTTTCTCTCCATCGGCGGTTCCGCACTGGCCGGCTATGAAACTGTGAATTGGGGAGACAGGATGCTGTATGACGGCTCAACGCTGCTCGCCAAGGATGCGTTTGTCTATGGCGGTGCGATAACCCTGGAACTTGAGACTTACCTGACAGACCGCATTGTCCTGCTTGCCAATATCCGGGAACGTGCCTTGTGGGGAAGTTCCCTGGATCTGTTTACAACCCAATTCGGATTGGGACTGAAATTCATTATCCATTAAAACTGTACCATCTATGACTATAGAAGAGATAAAAGCTATCCCTATCGCCGCTTTTCTGGCAAGGATGGGATATGAACCGGCAAGAAGACGGGGTGACGAATACTGGTATCTGGCCCCGTACCGGGAGGAACGCACCGCCTCGTTCCAGGTGAATGTACGAAAGGAAATCTGGCATGACTTCGGCACCGGACAGGGAGGTGACATATTCAACCTTGCCGGGGAGTTTATCGGCAGCGGGGATTTCAAGGCGCAGGCCAGGTTCATCACAGAGACATGGGGCGGTCTCGCCCCCGAGCACAAGACCGTTTCCCGCACTGATGGGAGTGACAGGGAGGATATCATCAAGAAAGAGAGTTTCACGGATGTACAGTTCGGACCGCTATACAACAGAGTCCTGCTCCAATATCTGGCAGAACGCGGCATTAGCAGCGATGTGGCTGTACCGAACTGTCGGGAAGTCAGATATACCTTGCACGGGAAACGGTATTTCGCCATCGGATTCAGGAATGTCAGCGACGGATACGAGTTGCGCAACCGGTTTTTCAAGGCCAGCCTGTCACCTAAGGACATTTCACTGATGGATAACGGTTCGGACACCTGCAACCTCTTCGAGGGGTTTATCGACTGCCTTTCGTGGCTGGAACTCGGTCTGGGATATGGAGACGACTATCTTGTGTTGAACTCGGTGTCATTGCTGGAACGCTCGTTCCCTATTCTTGACAGGTACGAGAGGGTCAACTGTTATCTGGATCGGGATGAAGCCGGACGGCGCACGCTGGAGGCACTCCGTAAACGCTATGCGGATAAACTGGTGGATTGTTCCTCTTTGTATAAAGGCTACAAGGACCTGAATGAATACCTGCAACATAAGTTCCTGTAAGTGTCGAATAAAGTATAACGTATTAAAATCTGATAGAATATGAATGCAATGAATAAAAAAAGAGGATTGGCCGGAATGGTGGCAGTCCTGTTCCTGGGTCTGGCGGTTTTGCTGTTGTCCGCCTGTTCTGATGAAATGGAAGTACAGCAGTCTTATCCGTTCAAGGTGGAGAACATGCCTGTTCCCACACGTATAGTAAAAGGCGAGACGGTGGAAATACGCTGTGAACTCAAACGTGAAGGACATTTTTCCGATGCCCGCTACACCATCCGCTATTTCCAGCCGGACGGCAAGGGTACGCTCCGCATGGATGACGGGATGGTGCTGCTGCCCAATGACCGCTATCCCCTTGACAGGGAGGTGTTCAGGTTATACTACACTTCTGAATGCGAAGATCAGCAGACAATTGACATCTATTTTGAGGACAACAGCGAACCGGCACAGCTTTACCAATTGACTTTTGACTTCAACAACGAGACGGAGGACGAGGATTCCGTCGTGACTGCGGATAGTAAGGAATTGCCGGTCACAATTACTAAGCCGGTCCTGCCTATGATGAAGTTAAAAGCAATATGGTTTGCGGTACTTTCCGCCACGATCTTTTTTCCGGGTATGCCTTCAAGGGCGGAGAATCCGGTAAAGGCAAGTCCGGACAGGTTCAGTCTTGCGGTCGAGTGTGTCAAGCGATTCGAGGGCTGGCATGGAGAGAAAAAGCATTGGCCTTATGTCGGGTGGGGTCACAAGGTTCTTCCCGGGGAGAGGTTTACCAACAGCATCTCCAAAGCGCAGGGAGACTCCATTCTGAGGGAAGACCTCCGTAAGCTGTGCCGCATGTTCAGTTATCTGGGGCGTGATTCTTTGTTGGCAGCAGTCCTTTCATATAATGTCGGACCCTACAGATTAAAAGGCTATGGGAAAAGACCGAAAAGCCGTCTGTTAAAGAAGCTGGAGTCGGGAGACCGCAATATTTACAAGGAATATGTCTCTTTCAGGTGCTATAAAGGAAAAGTGGTTCCGAGCATCGAACGGAGAAGGAAGGTGGAATTCATGCTGCTTTTTGAAGAGTAAATGAAAAAGGGAGAATCTTTCAGTTGTTATCACTGTCAGGTTCTCCCTTATTTCTTTGGCTTGAGAAGCTTGCATGTCAGTTTATCGGAACGGCATCCTGTACTTCCACCTCTTCAGAGAGACGGGAAAGCAGGAGTTCCGCCATGGCTCCGTTCTGTGGAATAAGGGCCGGGAAGTCTGTCTTTCCGGGCTTATATATTTCAGTGGCCACGTTGTACAAATCCCATGCGGTAATCTGTCCCTTGCTCATGGCCAGTTTCAGCACCTCTTCCGTGAAGATGGAAATCTGACTCTGGTTCAACGGGTAGGTTTCTACAGTGGATGACAGGTTTCTGTCCGAACTGTCATGGGAAACGCGCAAGGCTGTCAGCAGGCCGATGTACAGGTAGATTTCCTCCATCGGGATAATCCGGCGTTTCAACCGCTGAATCCTTGCAATGTCCTCGTTCATGTTCACCTCGAAATTGGCCAGCCAGCCGTCCACGGTTTCGAAGAGCTCATCGGTTGTCACCTTCTTTTTCCCGTAATTGCAGATGCTCCGCTGCGGTGAGAGGATGCACTGGTTATGGCATATCTTCACGCAGGGACCTATGGCTGCCTGTATGCCGTCCTGGTGGTAGGCGACGACCAGTGTGGTTGTCAGCTCGTCCGTCTCCCAATCCCTGATCCGGATAGTAGCGAAAATACGGCGCAGGATATGGGCTTCCACGGCTTTTTCGCCATGTGTCTGTTCCACCTGCGGGAGGATGCTCACTCCCGGCTGTGTCTTGTTTCTGTTCTGGGCAGCGAAGATTTCCTCTACCTCATAATCGAGATTGTATTTCTCGCAGATGTCCATCATGCGCCGGATGACCTGGTAATGGTAGATGCCCTGCACCGGATTGTTGTAGATGTCATTTTCTTTATAGGTGCGTTGAAGTGTCTCGAAGTTCATCACTTCAATTCCGTTTTTCTGGAAGTCAAACTGCTGTTGTCTTTCCATTACTGCCAATGTCGTTTCCATATTGAATTGAATTTTATAAAGTTAATACTGTCGTTTGCCTCTCATCAGGTGTGCATCTGCCATCCATGGAACGGCTGTAGTGTCACGGCGAAAGAACGGTCCGGTATTCCGTGATAGAGCAGACCGCCCACGATGCCTGTCCTTCCGTCGGGATAGTGTTGGGTGAAGCCGAACGAGTACGGGGCATGGTCATAGTAGAGTGAGATTTCGCTGGGACAGTCAGGATTTTCCTCCCAGCTCTTCAACCGTTCCAGGCATTTCCGGAGTGAGGTGTCACCGATGGATTCGGCATAACGCTTAACATTCTCGAAATGTTCTTCATTCAGGATTTTCATGATTCATTGTATTTTATCTGTTAAACACGTCCGGCTCCGGGAGCCGGTATTTTTATTTCTCACCTGCCTGACTGTCCCGTGGCAGTACCCGCAAGGTTTGGCGAAAGAAAATACCGCAGCCGTCAGGCGAGGATGATTTTCTTTCAGCCAACCCCGCAGGGGCCTGACCTTGACAGGGTACACCGGACACGGGACTACCTTTGCAGGGTGGGAAATAAAATACACGGTAGTGTGCTTTGCATGGTCTGTGGCGATTCTCTTCCTGATTTGTTCGCCATTGCCGGACAAAAGATGTATTTTTGCAATTCTAATTTCAGTTTTATGGAAAACTATATAAAGAAAGCGGCGGATGCTTTCCTTGTGGAGCGTCCGTACGGTATGCGTGTGGATTACAGGAAGAAAGGATTCGTGCTGTTTAACCGTAACCTCAATGTGTTGGGAAATGCGGAACAGACCCGTCTGGAAGAACTGCCTCTGGAGCGGTTCAATGTGGAGGAGATTCCGTTGGAGGGTGAAGTCGTGGAGGAACACTCAGGATTTACCGATGTATTCTTCTATACCGATCTGACCAATCCCTATGCCGGATATGTACTGAATTTGCAAAAGCTTAAAGCCTATAACCGGTTGATGTTTCCGCTGGCAATGGCGCTGAACCGTGAATTGTGAGGCCGGAAGCCGGTAGCGGTAACAGCTGCATGGAGCAGACCGTTACCGCCCCGGATTTAATTATTTGCCTTCTTTTTCTGTAATGAACGCCAGATAGGCGGACACGGCCTTATGGCATCCGGTAAAGTCCGGAGTCCGGCAGCCCTTGATTTTCCGGAAACTGACGGTGCCGTTCCTGTCAATGCCCCTCACATGCCTGTTGAATGTCCCTTTGGTTCTGATATGGATGTCAAAACCCTCCCTTC
>OHBC01000547.1_pt1 | contig 17003 bp, 14 predicted proteins | sample 1577331 | NCBI WGS metagenome assembly OHBC01 (sample SAMEA3879570, study PRJEB24766) | human gut metagenome | biome: human-associated habitat; feature: feces | place: USA | collected 1985/1987
GGCACGTCCAGCAGTTGGATCTGGGAAATCATGACACTGCCGGTATAGTCGGTAGTGAAGCCGCCGCCAGGCCGGGCCATCTTGGCTGCATTGGAGCAGGCCGCCACCACGGATGGCTCCTCCGTAACCATGGGGATGACGTAATCCTTGCCGTTGATTACGAAATTGATTCCCACGCCCATGGGGAGCGTAAAGCGGCCAATTACATTCTCAATCATGTGGTCGGCCTTGTCCATGTCCAGGGAATCAGCCTCCTTCAGGATGGCCTGCTCCTCCGGCGTCAGTGTACAGAACTCGGCCACCTCCTTCATGCGCTCCTCAACAGAGAGTTTGAAAAATCCGGAATAGCTGCTGCTCTTCATGGATGCTTTTGCCCCTTTCTTTTAAATAAAATGTGTGAAGGCTTGTGTTTGTTTGGACACTCACAAAAAAGCAACTTGCGTGCCAACTCCTGACCAACTGCCACTTTCCCTTGGGCCCCTAGGAAAACAGGCGGGGTAGTCCTGCGTATGATACGCAGGACTACCCCGCCTGTGTCAAATCTGTCCTTTTATTGGTGTCAAATTTGTCTCTTGTGCCATTTTTGTCACGGCTGAGTTTCCGACCATTTGCGGTAAAATGTGCGCCGGCTGATGCCCAGCCGGTGGGCAGTCTCATCCCTGTCTCCGCCGCACTGCTCCAGCACTGCCCGCAGCAACTGTCCCTCAAAACGGATGGTCTCTTCCCGCAGGGTTCCATATTGCCGCGTATCTGCGGGCTGGGCCGCCTCAACCGGTCTGGCGATCGTGCCCAGAGAAAGGTCGGCCGGGTCGATCTCCTCCTGACCACACAGAATGACGGCCGACTCGATGCAGTTTTGGAGCTGCCGTACATTACCCGGCCAATCATAGGACAGCAGCGCCTGTGCGGCCCCTCGGCTGATAACGGCCGACTTCTGATATCGTTCGTTGTAGCGGTCCAGAAAGTGATAGGCCAGAGGGAGAATATCGCCCTGCCGTTCCCGCAACGGCGGTATGGAGAGGGGCACCACATTGAGGCGATAGTACAGGTCGGCCCGAAACCGTCTTTGTTCTATCAGTTCCTCCAGGGGCTGATTGGTGGCCGCCACAATTCGCACATCCACCGCCACGTTTTCTTCCCGCCCGACTTTCTCAATCTCCCCCCCTTGAAGCACCCGCAGCAGCTTGCTCTGCATTATCAGGGGCATATCCCCCACCTCGTCCAGAAAGAGGGTACCTCCCTGGGCCAGCTCAAACTTGCCCAGCTTCCCCCCTTTCCTTGCCCCTGTAAAGGAGCCCTCCTCATAGCCGAACAGCTCGCTCTCAATGAGCGCCTCCGGGATGGCAGCGCAGTTGACCGTTATAAAAGGCCTATTTCTTCGGGGACTGGCTTGGTGAATCAGCTTTGCAAAGCCCTCCTTGCCCACACCATTTTCCCCCCGAATAAGCACCGTCGCGTCGGTTTTGGCGGCGGTGACAGCACGGGACAAAAGAGTGCGAAATTGAGGATCCTGTCCAATCATCTGAAACCTGGAGAGCTCTACATCCAACTGGCTCGTCAATTCCTCGGCCACCTGGGTGATCCGTTCCACTTCCATGCCAAGACGGTTGAGTTCCGTCACATCCCGGAAGATGGAGAAGGCCCCGGCCACCACACCGTTCCGCCACACGGGAAACATACGCATAGATACATATTTCCCCACCGATTTGATGCGGTGCCACTTTCGGGCGTCGGGCTTTCCGCTCTCCAGCACCCGAAGCAGCAGAGCATCCGGCTCAATGACATGCATATCCCGCCCGATGGTCTTGCGCATGGGTACTCCAATGATGCGGCTGTACGCCTCATTTTCATAGCAAATTCGACCTTCCCGGTCCAGCACTACCACGCCGTCCTCGATGGCGTTGAGCAGTTCATTCAGGTCCAGCTCCACCGCACGGCGGACCAGAAAGGCCAGTTGGCTGCCTGCCAGCTCCCCCACCTTATCCCCCAGTTCATTCACAACCTCATAGACCACGCCTTCATCCACCGCCTCTGGAGGCAGATGATGAATCTCCGTCTCCTGGGGTAATGATGGTTCTAAGCGTTCGGGCCCGACATTGGTTTTCATGATCTCCCGCAAGGTCATCGCGTCCCACCCCCTGTTGCCGCGTAGATTCGTGCCTGAAACGGTTTTGTATATTATATACTTCTTTTTCAAAGAAACGCAACTGTTGGAACACCGCATGCTTTGCACCAAAATAATACCGGTGGGAACTGGATGCAGTGAAACGCTGAACGGGGCACTTGAAGTGCGGCAAGGGCCCCAAATCCCATACGTCGGCCTCAGTCTGAGGGCAAGGTCATACCCATGACAGGGAGTTTTGAACGGCAGTTGGCCTCGTGTGGGCCAGCTTGGCCTGCGAACAGACTCAGGTGGTCTCCTGAAGCAGCTCCGGTCAGCAGAGCCCACCTTAGGCTTACGCCCACGCAACCACCGCTTGCCAGCGCCAGGCAGCCATGGCGGCATTCCGCTCTCTGTCAGTCTCCAGTCATGACTGCTCCAAAATCCCGTACGGATTACGGCTTGGGTAAAGCCCAAAAAGCAAAATTCAGCCTAAGAAGGGGACAAACGCAAAACAAAACCTGTCAGAGCCCATGGATTCCGACAGGTTTATGACTGCAAAGAATGAATGTATGGTTATTTTATTTATTTTAAAGGCAGATGTACGACCTCGCCGGTGGCGGCGGACAGGTCAGCGGCAAAGACAATTTCCTGAGTTTTGACCGCATCGGACATAGGGCAGTCTGTCTCCCTGTCGTGGATGATGCAGTCCAGGAAATGGGCTGCCTCTTCAGGGAAGGGGTGGTGCTTCACATCACCGCTGTTAGGGGTGAGCACCGGCAATTCCATGTAATCCCGCTGCTCCGTGATCTGGCCGGGCGACCACAACTTTTCATTCCAGAGGGTGCCCTTGGTGCCGCACAGGTGAAGATTGAACACATAGGGACTGATGAAGTCATAGCTGCTGCCTACCTTACCAACCGCACCGTTCTTGAATTTCAGGATAATGGAGATGGTACCGTCAAACTCGAGATCCGTGCGCATTTTGCTGGACTGGGCGTAGACGGACACCACCTCGTCCTGCATAAACCACCGCATGGCATCCACGGCGTGGCAACCGCCGGCCAGCAAGGAGCTGCCCCCTACGCTCTTTTTGCACGTCCACTGATAGCAGGGAATATCACCCATAACCCGGTGGAAATAGTCGGTCTCCGCGTACTTCAGTTCGCCGATGAAGTCCTTCTGAATCTTCTTGGCGGTGACGAACAAGGGGTTGTAGTGGAGAACATAGCCCACCAGCGTCTTGACTCCGGCCTTGCGCACCGCCTCATCCATTCGTTTCGTGTCCTCCCAGGTGAGGGCCACCGGCTTTTCAATCAGGATGTGTTTCCCCGCCTCGGCAGCCAGAATGGTCTGCTCACAGTGCATATCGTTTGGCGTGCAGATGACCACAATGTCTACATTGGGGTCCTTTAGACCTTCCTGATAGTCGGTGTAGACCTTACAGCGGCCCTCCAGGCCGTACTCCCGCATTTTGGCCTCCCCCTTCTCCCGGCTGCGGGAGACAATAGCCGTCACCTGAGCCCGCTCCGTCATTTCAAAAGCCCGGATGTGCTCGCCGGACACCCACCCGGTTCCCACAATCATGACACCGTATTTTTTCATCCTGTTTTCATCCTTTCCTTCCATTCATTTGACACAGCTCCCGCAGGGTCTCCAGCGCATGGCGGAGGGTGCGCTCCACCAGGTGATGGGCCGGCGGGATCAGCTCCACAATCAGATCCCCGTCAAAGCCGATGTCCCGGATAGCCGCCATCACCGCCGGATAGTTTACATCCCCGTCCAGCAGGTTGGTAAAACCGTTGATGTTGTCCACCGACATGCGGTAGTCCTTGCAATGGAACTCCAGAATCCGTCCGCCCAGGGTACGGATCCACTGCTCTGGGTAGCCGAAGCGCCGGGCGTTGGCTATGTCAAAGCAGATGCCCACATTCTTCCTCCCCGTCTCATCCACAAACCGTGCCAGCTCCAGTGGGCTATACAGCATGTTATTCCAGACATTTTCGATCATCAGTCCCACCGACGGGGCATAGTCGGCCAGTTCAGACACTCTCTCCTGGGCGGTGGTGTAGGCCTCCTCGTATGCCATATCCTCAGTGGCCACACCCGGGATCACCAGAGCAGAGGCCGCTCCCAGCACCTGAGCTGCGTCCAGCATCCGCCGGACTGCATCCATGGACTTTTGGACGACCTCCGGCTCCCGGGCTGTCAGGGGATAGATGGAGAAGCTGATGATGCCGCCCACGCTGCATAGAGGAATCCCCACCTCCTCTGCCATGCGGCGCAGTTGGAGAAACTCCGCCTCCCCTGCGTGCTCGTGCAGCAGCCGGTTGAAATAGCCGCTGATATCCAGGGCATCGGTGACACTCCCCACCGCCGGGCCGGGCTTCCGGTCGGCGGTCAGGCAGATCTCCATGCAGTCATAGCCCAGTCCCTTGGCCCGGTGCAGGGCCTCCGACACATCGCAGGGGGCTGGAAAACAGAATTGATTGATTCCGATGCGCATTTGCCCGCTCCTTTCAGTCCTTTTTCCACAGTTGCTGGGCAGCCACCACTGCTAATATGATGCAGCCCTGAATGATCAGCTTGCCCACCTGGCTGATGCCCAGCATGGTCAGGATAGCCATGAGCAGCATCATGAAAAAGGAGCCCAGCACCACACCCCAAACGCCGCCCCGACCGCCCTCAATGGCGTTGCCGCCAATCAGGGCCGCAGCCAGTGAGTTCATGGAGTAGTCCCCTGCCAGGGTCAGGGAAGCAATGTTGTGGTACCCGGTCAGGATCAGGCCGGCCACAGCGGACATGAGAGCGCAGAAGATATAGGCCCCGGCCACTACCCGGACATTGGCGATGCCGCTGAGTCGGGCAGCCTTGGGGCTGCCGCCCACGGCGTACAGCCTGCGGCCCAGGGCGGTAAAGCGCAGCACCACCCACATAGCGGCCGCCAGAGCCAGCCAGATCAGCGTGGAAAAAGGGATGCCGAACAGGCGGCCGGTCCCGAGGGCACGTATAAAGGGGGCCGCGCTGCCGGTCGGTGAGCCCTGGGTGTAAACGTAGCAGATGCCCTCGCAGATGGTAGTGGTACACAGGGTCATGACAAAGGGGGCAATCTTTAGAAACAGCACGCCGAAGGCGTTGGCAGTACCAATGGCAAGTCCGATAAACAGGCACACCAGCAGCCCCAATGGACCATTGGCATCACTGCCCTGCATTGCCGATATGCAGAAGATGTTTACCATCATGACGGTGGCACCCACGGACAGGTCGATGCCCCCCACCAGAATAACCGCCGCCTGACCCAGGGTGATGATGCCGAGAGCAGACGCTTGGCGTGAGATGATGAGCATCTGCTCCACCGTCAGGGAGCCGGGCACCAGAACAGCCTGGGCGCCGGTCATCACCACGATGATGGCCAGCAACACCAGCGGCTGGAGGGAGGCAGTCCCCCTCGAGCGGTTCAACAGCAGATTATGACGCACGGCGACGCACCTCCAGCCGATCTGAAATGGAGTAAACCACCATGGCCGCGATGAGAAGGGCTCCCTTCATCACGTACTGGTAAAATTGGTTCACGTTGAGGTTGTTCATGACATTGGACAGCATGCCGATGAGGAACGCTCCTGCCACTGTGCCTGATAGCAGTCCAGTACCGCCCGCCAGGGAAGTCCCGCCAATCACGGTGGCGGCGATGGAATCCATACCGTAGTTGGCCCCACAGGTGGGGTCCCCCACCCGCATTCGGGAGGCCAGCAGCAGTCCTGTCACCGCGGCACACAGGGCCGCCAGCACGTATGCCTTCATGCTGGCCCGGGTGGTCTTGATGCCCATAGAGGCGGCAATGGTTCTGCTGCGGCCGATAGCATACAGGCTGGTGCCCGTCCGGGTGCGATAGAGCAGGTAGCGCATCACCAGAAATAGCGCCACCAGAATGAGCAGCGGCATACTGATGATGTCCCACTTCTTGTAGATCACCCGGGCGAAATCGGCGTTGATTTTGCCCCCCGCCACGGGCAGTATCCACAGTGCCACACCCTCCAGAATCGTGCTGGTACACAGTGTGGTAATCATGGGCGGCACCTTGAGATAGTTGACTCCCGCACCGTTGACCAAACCCACGCCGGCGGCAAAGGCAAACACCACTACCACACCCAGGAGCACCTGCGCCGGGTTGTCGCTGCCCATGAGGCGGGCGGCAATGGCGGTACACACACTGATGGTCGAACCCACAGACAGGTCGATGATGACCAGGGTCTGCCCCAGGCTGACGCACGCCAGCGGAACACACTGCACCAGTACATTGGTGACATTATAGGCGGAACGATAGCTCTCCGAGTACACGCACATGGAGGCGAACACCACAAGCAGCAGCCCGCAGATGGTCAGCACACTGCTGAGTTGGGGGGTGGCGGCAAGTTTGCGGTGGATCCTTTCCAGTTGTTTCATAAGCCTACTCCTCCGTCATGCCGCTGGCGGCCTTCATGACCCGCTCCTCAGTGATCTCGCCGCGGGACAGCTCTTTGACGATCTTACCCTCATAGAACACCAGGGTCCGGTCAGACAGGCCAATCAGCTCCACCATATCGCTGGTAAGCATTAAAATGCCGATCCCCGCCTCGGTAAGCTGGTGGATAATCTGATAGATGGACATGCGGGCACCGATGTCGATGCCTTTGGTGGGCTCGTCGATGATGAGCACTCTGGGTTTCGTCATCAGCCACCGGGCCAGCATCACCTTCTGTTGGTTGCCTCCGGATAGGTGGGATACCAACTCCTCCATAGAGGATGCCTTGATCTGGAGACTGTCCATCTGTTCGGCCACCTGGGTTCGCTCCTCGTCCTCCTTTACCAGGCCCATGAGAGTGCATAGCCGCCGCAAGGCGGCCAGGGCGCTGTTCTTCCGGATGGACTGGGTAAGCACCAGCCCCTCCCCCCGCCGATCGTGGGTGACGTAGGCCACGCCATTGCGGATGCGCTCGGCAATTCCGCCGCTTTTCAGAGGGGTATTCTCCACAGAGATACTCCCCTGGGAAAACCGCTGGTCACCAAAAATAGCTCTGATCGCCGTCCGCTGGCCCTGTCCCTCCAAGCCGCCCAACCCCACAATCTCGCCGGCCCGAACGGAGAAACTCACGTGCTCCAGCTTTCCCGGGAGGGTCAGCCCCTCCACCCGCAGCAGTTCCGGGCCGAACTGCACCTGGCTGCGGTCGGGGTAGATGTCCTCAATAACGCGGCCCACCATCATACTGACCATGCGCTCTTTGTCCAGCTCCCCCCGCTCCAAGGTGCCCACCAGCTTGCCGTCCTTAAGTACCGTTACCCGGTCGGCCAGTTCCATGATCTCGTCCAGCCGGTGGGAAATATATAGCACAGACACCCCCTCCTGCCGCAGTTCCCGGACGATTCGAAACAGCCGGGCCACTTCGTCCTCCGCCAGAGCGGCTGTGGGCTCGTCCAGAATCAGGACACGGGGGCTGCCCAGCAGAGCCCGTACGATCTCCACACTTTGCCGCTCAGCCAGGTTTAGTTCCGCTACCGGCCTTTCCGGCTCCAATTGATATCCCAAGCGCTGGCAGCACTCCCGGATCTCCCGGCACATGCCTTTCCGGTCGGTGCGCCCCAGGGAGAGAACCCGTTCCCGCCCCAGAAACACATTTTCACACACCGATAGGTTCTCCAGCAGGTTTGACTCCTGGTGGACGAAACCAATGCCCTTTCTGTATGCGTCAATGGGGCTGGAAATTTTTACCGGATGACCATCCAGCCGGAGCTCCCCTCCGTTGGGCTGGAGGTTCCCCCCCAGTATATTCATCAGGGTGCTCTTTCCCGCCCCGTTCTCACCCACCAGGGCGTGGATCTCTCCCCTATGTACCGACATGGACACGTCATCCAGGGCTGTAACGCCGGGAAAGTTTTTTGTGATATGTAAGAATTCCAGATAGTCCTGTTCCAATACGCTCATCCTCCCGCTACGAGGTGAGGAAAGAGGCGATCAGGTCACCCTTCTCGCCCTTTCCCAGTGATGCCGGAAGCCGGCCTTCCACGGCTATGCATGCACTCCGGTAATGTGTGTGGGCTCCGGCCTCTCTTCAGCCATCAGTGATCCATCAGTGATCTGTAGCTACACCCTCGCCAGTAAGGCCCTGAGAGCCGTCGTTTCCGTTTCCGTACAGAGCCACAATATCCTCCTCGGTCATTTTGGTGCCACACCAGAAGCTGTCAGACAGATCCCAGCGAACATAGTCGTCCACTTGGTCATTGGTAATGGTGGGAATCTCCACGATAATGTCCTTCTCCCCCTCATAGGTACCATTCAGGATCTCCAGGCCAAGCTCGGCACCGTAAGCAAACAGCCAAGTTGGCAGGGAGGTGGCAATGCAGGACAGGCCGTCGTCCTTGTACTCGCTCCACAGTTTCAGAAAGCCGTTGCAGTCCTCACCCATCATGGGGATCCAGTCCCGACCGGAGTCGGCCCACACCTCGATGGCTGCACGGGTCATATCACCGCCCGAAGACCAGATGCCGTCGATGTCATCATAAGCGGCCAGCAAGTTTTCCATGACAGGCTTGGCAGTAGCATAGTCCCAGTCGGCATACTCGGAGGCAATTACATTGATGCCGGGGTATTCGGCAAAGGCATCCTGGGCACCCTGCATGCGCAGCACAGCACTGGACAGGCCGGCCATGCCATCCAGGCAGACAATATTGCCCTCGCCGCCCAACTCCTCGCACAGCCACTTGGCGCCCACGTAGCCGAAGTCGTAATCCCGGGCCACCACAGACACGTTGTATTTATCGGTAGCATCCGACAGGGGGGAGGTACAATTTACCACCACAATTCCCGCGTCGTAGGCCTCTTCTACCACTGCCGCCACGGATTCGGCAGAGATCGGCTGGAGAATCAACATATCCACGCCCTTGGCGATCAGATCCTCGATGTCGGAAATCTGCTTGTTTACGTCGTTATCGGCATTGTAGATATAGTACTCGGAGATCTGCTCATTGTTGCGCAGATAGGCTTCCAACTCGTTGACGCACTGTACGCCCCAGGTGTTGCCCACCCAGACGTTGGAGAAGCCAACCTTGTAAGTCTTGGTTTCACCGTCCGGCGCCGCGGATTGGGGGGCAGTTTCACCAGCGCCGCCCGACTGACTCGGGCTCTCTGCAGGGGTGCCGCCGCAGCCGGCTACCATCGCCAGGAGCATAACACAGGACAGGAGCAACGCGATCCACTTTTTCATTCCATACACTTCCTTTCAATATCGGAGCACAATAACATCAAACTTTCTTAATGAAACTGCGCTCTTATTGTCTATATGTTACAATCCACTTCCGATAGAATCAATCCCATTTCCGGTACTTTTTATAACAATTCCGGCTGGTTTCTTGGAATTTTTACAGGTCTGTGCTATCATAGTACTTAAGCACTAGGATAAATCCTTCCTTTATAGATCAATTTTTGTATTTTTAAATATGTTTTTCCTTCTTTCCCCAGTTGGTCCCCGTCAGAACTCCAAGAGCTCTATTCTGTCGCCGCGTTGGGAGGTGCACGCCACGAAACGTTTTAACTGGGAATATGAATTTGACCCCTCCTTCCCCATCCATCTGTTCCCCTATCAAGTGATGGGAAATAAGGACCCTATGCACTGGCACCGCTACCACGAGATCGGCCTGTGCGTGGGAGGAACAGGGAAATTTGTTTATCTGAACAAGGTCTACCCTGTGAAGCCAGGTGACATCTTCATCTCTAATAACTACGAGAGCCACGTAGCCATCTCTGACGGAACCCAGGACTGCCGATACCTCTTTCTGATTTTCCTTCCCTCGGCTATCTCTGCTCCTGGCAGCCAAGCAGTAGACAGCCAGTATCTGCGTTTTCTAAACTATAACCCCCTGAGTTTTCAAAACCGCATCCATGCCGACGACCCGGCCGCCGACTGGCTGGGCGAACTCATCCGCAGGGCCTATCAGGTGTATGCCAAGCGGAGTCCTTTCTACCAAATGGAATTGGACATTCTGCTGCGGCAGGTGCTTTTGGCCCTGTCTCAAGCCCGCAGTTCGTTGGAAAACGTCCAGCATGTCCCCAATTTTAGTCCAAAGATTGCTGAGGCCCAGGTATATATTAACGACCACTACACCGAACATCTGACTCTCTCTCAGGTGGCAAGCCATCTGAATTTAAATGAGTCCTATTTTCGCCATTTGTTCAAGGATGAGATGCAGATCTCCTTCAAGTCCTATGTCACACTGCTACGGCTGGCCCACGCTCAAAAGCTGCTGATCGCCTCCCAGCGGAGCATCAATGAGATTATCCAAGAGGTAGGTTACAGTAATATTACACAGTTCTATAAAATTTTTGAGTTAAACTATAACTTGACCCCGGCGGAGTATCGCCGTCGCTATCGGGACTCCTATGCAGATGCCCCGCCTCTGTAAGCCTGCCTTTCGCCGCTTGCTGTGAATGCGCTGTTTTTTACCACTTGGCGGGATAGCGGAGCATTTAACTTGCCGCGGGCGGTCGTTAGACAGCTTTTATGGGCAGAAGCCCGTATCCACCTTTGGCTGAGGGCTATATTGACAATCTAGGCCCAATATTGAGAGGTGCCCGCTGGAGAAGCTCTACAAGGACCTTCTGCCCAGGGGACGGATAGAACGGCTTGAGCGCAGGAACAGCCCAGAGGCCTGCGTCCCAAGATAGTACAAAATATCCGCCAGATCACTTCCTCTGTAATGAACTTGGTCAGAGCGCAAAGGCTGGTCCCCGCCACCTCGCCGAAAAGCTGGACCCTGCCCAGGCTGGAGCACCAGGCGATGAAGCCTCTGTCGTTAAAGCACCCCCAATCCCTCCTGCGGAAAGCAAAAAAGGGCGGCGTATTGGTACCCAGAACCAGCTACTGGACTCTGTCGGTGAGGACTGCCGGGCTCCAAATGGGAATGCATTGATTTGGAGAGGGGTGACCTCCGGGTTAAGCGGCAGATCACCCGTATCAACGGAGATAAGGAAACCGAAGTCCTGCCGGTGTGCCGGCCTCCCCGGACCGTGTTCTGCATATGCTTCACCAAGTTCTAAAGCGGGTGGGGCTGTCCGGGGACTTCTCTGCGTGGTTTACCCCGGAACCCTGCGCCCATGTCACCACGGTCTCCCAGCGCCAGGCGGCCAAAGCCACGTGGAGACTGCTCTGAAATCCCATTTGGGTCAGACAAAAACGGAAAGGAATCAGGCCGCGAAAGAAACCCCGTCAGAATCTGTGAATTCTGACGGGGTTCTGCTTTTTGAGAAGGGCTATAAACATTTTTTGGTCATTCCAAGGAGTGCCGATACTTAAGCGCCAACCAGACAGCAGGAGCATTCACCGGCTGCTAGTTGCCACTCAAATAAGGGGGTGCAACAGCACGGGTATGTTCCCAGCATTAACTCGTGATGAGGCGTTTCATTCAGACAAACATGGGGATAAAATACAGGCCGAGACAGGTGATGCCAATCCAGAACACGCAGATAAATGCCATAAAGCCCCATACATCTTTCAGCTTCATGCCAACTACGGACAGGGCAGGGATGACATACAAGGGCTGAAGCAGGTTCGTACACTCATCGCCCAGCACAAACGCATTGAGGCAGTTGACCAGGTCAGTACCGGGTATGGCCTTTGCAGCCTCCACAATCAGCGGTCCCTGCACGGTAAACTGTCCGCCCTGAGAGGGGATAAACAGATTTACCAGGCAGGCCGACAGGAAGGTAAAGATCGGCATGGTGTGGGCGGTGGCGACAGACGTGATAGCATTGACCAGCACAGAACCCAAGCCGCCGTCCAGATACATCATGCCCATGATAGCGCCATAGAAGGGGAACTGGAGGATGATATCCGTGGCCAGATGCATGGAGTCTGTGTGGGCCTCCATCCACTGATGCGGCTCAGGGAAGAGGAAGCAGTTGACACCCACAAACAGGAAAATCACAAAATTCATGTTCAGGCTTCCCAGAAACCCCTTGGTGACAAAGGAGTAGACGGCATACGCAAAGGCGCCGACCAGCCACATAATGAGGCGGAACGTGTTCATCTTTTCCGCAGGGGTTTCGGCCTTTTTGGTGCTCTTATAGCTCTTTGGCTCCACATCAGCCTGGGTGGCTACATCGCGCAGCTCCACCAGCTCGTCTTCGCCAGGGCGGGTAAACACGACAATAACGGTAAATGCGATTGCCAGAACCGTAAACAGGATGATATTCATGGGGTTGTAGCAAGTCTCAGCCACACTCATGGTCTGGCCGACAATCTGAGCATAAGAGCTGCCCTCAGTAGCCAGATTGGAATACAGGGTGGCGGAAGGCCCCAGGCACTGACCCAGAATCATGCAGGTATATCCACCAGCCACCATCATGGGGAAGTGCAGGCCGCGGACATGCTTGGCAAGCTGCATGGCGAGGATGGGAGTAACTATGGTGCAGAAGGCATAGTTCATCATAGAGGTGACATAGCCGAAGATCATCATCAGCACCAGTGCCGTAGTCCGGCTGTGTACCATGCTGGACATCTTGTTCAGCAGACGGTTCACCTGTGGACTGCGGGCGCAGGTGGCGCACACGACAACCATAATGCCCATCTGGAAAGCCAAGGTAAACTGGCTGCTCAGGCCGTCCCACCATCCCACCAGAAGCTCCAGCGGGCTTTTGCCGCACAGGAGAAGGGACAGCACGAACACAAGGAAGGTCAAGATGATACAGAACACAAAAGAGTCCGGAATAATTTTCTCTGCGGCGAAATTGAACTTTTTGCTCATACGCCACAGCGGAGTGCCCTTCAGTTGGGCTGCTGCTTGGGGCTGTTTCGACATGGGATCGCTTCCTTTCTCATTCTCTCGTTCTATCTATGGCATGTGAGTCGCGGAACACACTTTCCTTACTTTCCGTAGAGCATCCGAATCAGATACTCATTGAGCTCGGCGTTGGACTGGGCAACCTGCTCAGGCGTCCACTTCTGGAAGCCCTCGCCGGTCTTGAAGCCGATCTTGCCCGCATCGCGGAGCTGCTTGAGCAGGGGGGAAGGCTCGTGGGAGTCCTCCAGATCCCGCAGGATGTAGTCGTGGATGTTATAGGTCAGGTCGGTACCCACCATGTCGGCGTTCTCCATGGGGCCGAGCTGGGGCAGCCGCAGGCCGAAGGAGTAGCGCACCGCCTCATCCACGGTGGCGGCGTCGGCGATGCCGTTCTCCACGATGGAGATGGCCTCCCGCCAGAGGGCGTGCTGCATGCGGTTGGCGATGAAGCCGGGCACGTCCTTTTTGCACAGCACGGGCTTCTTGCCCACGGAGCGCAGCACCTCCATCACCGTCTGGGCCACCTCGTCGCTGGAGGCGTCGGACTTGACCACCTCCACCAGGGGGATCAGGTGGCCGGGGTTCCAGAAGTGAGTGCCCACAAAGCGCTCACGGTGCTGGAGCTCGGCGGAGATCTCGCTGGGGCTCATGACAGAGGAGTTGGTGCAGAAGATGGTGTCGGGGCGGCAGCGCGCCTCCAGCTTGGCGAAGGTCTCCCGCTTGATCTTCATGTCCTCGAAGACGGCCTCGATCACCAGATCGGCGTTCTTCACCAGATCGCTGTCGATGTCGTTGGTAAAGGAGATGCGGGAGAGACGGTCGCTCAGCTCCTGCTCGGTGATGACGCCCTTGTCCAGAAGCTGCTTGGTGTTGGTGCGGATGCCCGCCTCCACATCAGTGGGGTACAGATCATACATACCCACCTGGAAGCTGGGGTTGGACGCAAACACATAACCGATGTTCTTGCCCATCATGCCCGCGCCACAGATGAGAATGTTCTTGATTTCTTTCATGCTGCTCGACTTCCTTCCAGGCTTAGCAGGTCAGGTAACCGCCGGAGCAGTCGCAGTTGGCGCCAGTGATGTAGTTGGAGGCGTCGGAGGAGAGGAACAGGGCGTAGCCCACGAAGTCCTCAGGCTCGGCCAGACGGCCGATGGGCTCGCGCTTCAGGAAGTTCTGATACACGGCGGACTCGGGATCGAACATCCACTCGGTCAGATCACTGCGGAACACGGTGGGGCAGATGGAGTTGACGTTGATGCCGTACTTGGCGCTCAGATCGCAGGCCATGGAGGACACCATCAGGTCGGCGCCGCCCTTGGAGGTGCAGTAGCCGGTGTAGCCAGCCATGCCGCGCTTGGAGCGCTGGGAGGTGACCACCACGATCTTGCCGCCCTTGCCCTGGTCGACCATCTGCTGGGCAACATACTTGCACACTACATAGACACTCTTGCAGTCGGCATCCATGATATACTGCCAGTCGGCCACGGACTGCTCCAGGATGTTCTGGGGCTTGTTAAAGCCGTGGGTGACGGCCAGGATGTTGACCTCGCCGTACTGGGCCACACAGGCCTTAATCATGGCGTCTACCTGGGCCTCGTCGGCAGGATCGGCCACGCCGTAGGCGCAGTCGATGCCCTCGGCCTTGAACTCGGCCTCCAGAGCCTGGAGCTTCTTCTCGTTGCGGCCGGTCATGAACACCTTGGCGCCGGCATAGCCGTAAGCCTTGGAGAGGACGCAGCCCAGAGCGCCGGTGGCGCCGGTGACCAGGGCGACCTTGCCCTTCACGGAGAACATGTTGTCGACGAACTCTTTCTTCACGTTGACCATTTCTGCTTCCTCCTCTTACTTACTGCGCGTCGGGATAATTGATGATGACCAGCATCTTGGCGGGCTTGCCGCTCTCATTCTTCAGGCCGCGGCCCTCGTTGGGGGGGAAGGAGATGGACTCGTTCTTGTGGATGACGTACTTGTTGCCGTCTTTGTCGGTAACGGTCATCTCGCCCTCCAGGACGAAGTAGACCTTCTCCAGGGGGTTGTCGTCGTAGGCCCAGTCAGCACCGCCGTCGGGCTCGAACTCGGACACACCGATCCAGAACTTCTGGGCGCCGGTCTCGTCCTTGCCGTGGTAGCGCTTGCAGGTCACGCCAAAATGACCGGCGGGGAAATAGGGCTCCAGCTCTTCATAAGTACGCTTGATCATTTGAAATCCGCTCCTTCTTATGTCAGCATTTTCAGGAAACCAATGCGATGAATTGGAACTTATGCTTTCCTTTTCGAGCCGTAGTGTATCGGAAAATAAAAATTTGTGCAATACCCACAATTATGTAAGTAGATAACCTGTAGGTTTGCACGTACCAAAAGGTAAGTGCTCCGAAATTGTATAATTCGAATAAAAGAGAAAAAGGGATATTGTGTAAACTATTCGGTACAAAAGTGTATCTCTGTGGAAGTTGGATAGGTTGCACAAATTTCAGCAAAAAATTTTGGCGCGTTACAGTGGGGCGGAAAAAGTTTTCCTTGTGGGAGTGGTGGGGGTGTGATATGATAATGCAGGTCTATCTTTATATAGTTGTATCACAAAAGAAAATGAGGTGAACGCCTGTGAAAGCGGACAATTTTGACACACCGACTAATCCCTATCACTATGTGTTGCACTGCATCGGCGGAAAGTGGAAGATGACCATCCTCCATGAAATCTATACGTACGGCAGTATCCGCTTTAACCAGACGCTTAAAATCCTGCCCATCTCGGAAAAGGTGTTCAGCCAGCAGCTCAAGGAGCTGGTGGAGGCGGGGCTGATCCGCCGCATCTCCTACGACACGGTGCCGCCCAAGGTGGAGTATGTGCTCACACCCAGCGGGGAGCAGCTCATTCCTGCCCTGGACATACTCTATATCTGGAGTATCCGCCAGATGCACGACCGCAGAATCCCCATCGATGCGGATGCCTTTGTAGTGCACAAGTCGGAGAAGTATGTGGACGCACTGGGTGACATCATGCGGGAAAACAACTTCTGGCCCGGGCGGGAGCGCCGGCGCGGCGTGGAACAGGGCGAGGAGTAAACGTATATTGCGTTATTATAGGGAATTATAAGGAAACGGGCGGCGGAAGCCGTCCGTTTTTGTGTGGTGGTGACAAAAAAGTTAGTATTGCCTTGCCAGGAAATCCGCAGTAAACTTTAACAACGTGTAAAGAAACGGGGAATTGAACGCATATAAGGAGGGGTACGCTATGCCCGCTGTAGAACAGGATCTTACCCAGGGCAGCGTCACGCGCAAGCTGGTCCGGTATGCCCTGCCACTGGTGGCGTCCAGCCTGCTGCAGGCTATTTATAGTATCACGGACATCATCATCGCCGGGCACTACATCGGTGATGTGGGAATTTCCGCCATCAACAACGCCAGCATCATTATGAATATGCTCACCCAATTGGCCATTGGGCTGACAGTGGGTGGGAATGTGCTGGTGGGCCAGTATTTCGGCAGCGGCGACCACGAGAACCGTCGGAAGTCACCGTGGGCCTCATCGCCGGCCTGCTCTTTGCTGTGGGCATTCTGCTGCTGGGACGTCCGCTGCTGATTTTGCTCCAGTCCCCCACCCTGGAGGAGGCCACCGCCTATCTGAGCATCTGCGGCGTGGGCCTGCTGTTCATCTTTGTCTACAATTCCCTCTCCGCCATCCTGCGCGGGGTGGGCAACTCCCGCATCCCGCTGTACTGCATCATTGCGTCGGTGAGCCTCAACGTGGTGCTGGATATCCTGTTCGTGGCAGGGTTCCACATGGGGGTGGCGGGGGCGGCCCTGGCCACCGTGATCGGCCAGGCGATATCCTGCCTGACCGCTCTGGTGTTCTCCCTGCGCCACCGGGCGGATCTGGGCCTGCTGCCCCGCTATCTCCGCCCCGAGGCGGAGATGGTCAAACGCACCCTGAAGCTGGGCTTTCCGGTAGCCCTCCAGTGGACCATCGCCTCCATCTCCTGGCTGGTGGTGCTCACCCTCATCAACAAGTACGGCGTCACCGTCTCCGCCGGCAACGGCGTGTCCAACAAAATCCGCGACTTCTGCCAGCTCTTCCTCTCCGCCCTGACCA
>OHBC01000575.1_pt1 | contig 15928 bp, 16 predicted proteins | sample 1577331 | NCBI WGS metagenome assembly OHBC01 (sample SAMEA3879570, study PRJEB24766) | human gut metagenome | biome: human-associated habitat; feature: feces | place: USA | collected 1985/1987
GCGCAGGAAACCAAACGGGCGACGTTCTTTGTTGTCCGGCATTGGAAAGGCTGCTTGATTGTGGGCGGGATTGCCTTTATCGTGCTGCTGCTTTTCGGCGGGCTGTCCTCTTGCTCCCTCTTTGGCGGCAACAGCGGCAGCGGCTTAATTGCGTCGTCCTATCTTTCCGAGGACGCGGATATTACAGGCGCGGAAAGCGCGTATGCCGCTATGGAAGCCGAGTTACAAGATATGCTGGACAATATCGAAAGCGAATACCCCGGCTATGACGAATACCGGGTAACGGCTGACGAGATCGAGCATGACCCGTATGTGCTAATCTCTATTCTCTCCGCGTGGCATGAGGGCGTGTTTACTCTCGATGAAGCGCAAAGTACCCTTGAAATGCTCTTTGATAAACAGTATATCTTGACGGTTACGGAGGAAGTCGAGGTACGCTACCGCACCGAAACGCGGACGGACAGCGAGGGCAACGAATACGACGTTGAAGTACCCTATAACTATTACATTCTCAATGTGGATTTGGAAAACTTCAACCTCTCCCATGTTCCCGTTTACATTATGGGCGAGGAACAGCTATCCATGTACGCTATGTATATGTCGTCGCTTGGGAACAGACCCGACCTTTTCCCACAATCCGGCTATATCTCAAAATACTATGAAAACCCGCCAGCGGATTATGAAATCCCGCCCGCCTATCTGGAAGATGAACAGTTTGCGCGGCTCATTGAGGAAGCTGAAAAGTATGTCGGTTTTCCTTATGTGTGGGGCGGCAGCAGCCCGGAAACCTCTTTTGATTGCAGCGGTTTTGTTAGCTATGTGCTGACGAACAGCGGCTTATACAATACGGGCAGACTTGGGGCGCAGGGGCTATACAACATTTCAACCCGCGTTTCCAACCCGCAGCCGGGGGATTTGGTATTCTTTACGGGTACATACGACACGCCGGGGGTATCTCATGTGGGTATCTATGTTGGCGAGGACGGGGACGGAAGCCCCGTCATGCTGCATTGTGGCGACCCGATACAATACGCAAAACTTGATACAAGCTATTGGCAATCCCATTTTTACGCCTATGGGCGGCTACATTACAACTGACTTTGAAAGGAGTTAATTTCTATGGCAAACACGAAACTTGACCGTATCGAAAGGGATATTGAGAAAACGAGGGCGAAAATCCTTGAATATCAAAAAAGGCTGAAAGACCTTGAAGCGCAGAAAATCGAGGAAGAAAACGCGCAGATCGTTCAAATGGTGAAAGCGGTACACCTTGACGGGGCGCAGCTTGCCGCGTTCCTCTCCGCTTACGCCAGCGGCGAAATTGCCTTGCCGCAGCCGGACGCAGACTATACCGACGAACAGGAGGAAACCGAAGATGAAGCATAAAAAACTGTTCCGCAGCGTTACCGCTTTGCTTGCCGCCCTTGTACTCATGGGCGGCTTTTCTGTTACCGCTTTTGCGGGCGGCGGTGATGTGAGCGACGAGCCGCCTACCCCCGTAACCGAAACCGAGCCGGAAGAAACGACGGGCGGCTATGAGCCGCAGCCCTTAACGCCGGAGGGCAACATGAGCCTTGTGGACGACATAACGGGCGAAGCGTCCGGCGATAAGCAGTTTATTACCGTCGTTACGAAAAACGGAAACTATTTTTACATCATCATTGACCGCGCCGAGGACGGAGAAAACACCGTCCATTTCCTCAATCAAGTTGATGAAAAAGACCTTTTGCAGCTTATGGAGGACGAACAGACCGAAACCCCCGCTTGTAGCTGTACTGAAAAATGCGCCCCCGGAAGCATCAACACCGATTGCCCCGTTTGCAGCGTCAACATGAGCGAGTGCGCGGGCAAGGAAGCCGAGCCGGAGCCGGAAGAAACCGAGCAGCCGGAGCCGGAGGAAGATAAAGGCGGCGGCATGGGCGGTGCTATTCTGCTTGTTGTGCTGCTTCTTGCCGCAGCGGGCGGCGGCGCGTTCTATTACTTTAAGATTATGAAGCCCAAAAAGGACGCAGCAAAAGGCAGCAGCAACCTTGACGATCTCGATTTTGACGAGGACGATGAGGACGAGGAAGAATTAGAAACCGAGCAGGAGGACGAGGAAGTATGAAACTTGTAATTGCAGAGAAACCGAGCGTCGGGGCGGCGTTTGCCGCCGTACTTGGCGCGAATGAAAAGCGCAGAGGATATTTTGAGGGCGGCGGCTACCTTGTGTCCTGGTGTATCGGGCATTTGATTAGCCTTGCGGACGCGGCGACCTACAACGAGCAGTACCGAAAATGGAAGTATGACGATCTCCCCATTGTCCCGCAGGATTGGCAGTTTACCGTTGCCAGCGGCAAGGAGCAGCAGTTTTCCGTACTCAAAGACCTTATGCACCGCAGCGACGTTTCCGAGATTGTCAATGCGTGCGACAGCGGGCGCGAGGGAGAACTCATTTTTCGCTTTGTCTATGAACAGGCAAATTGCAAAAAGCCCTTTTCCCGCCTTTGGATTAGCAGTATGGAAGAAAGCGCAATCCGCGAGGGCTTTTCAAACCTTAAAGACGGGCGCAGCTATGACGACCTCTATCAATCCGCGCTTTGCAGAGCAAAGGCAGATTGGCTTGTCGGGATTAACGCGACCCGCCTTTTCTCTATCCTCTATCACAAAACGCTGAATGTCGGCAGAGTGCAAACGCCCACCCTTACCATGCTGGTAAACCGCGACTATGCGATCAGCAGCTTTAAGAAAGAAAAATATCATGTTGTCCGTCTGGACGCGGGCGGTGTTTCGGCTTTGTCCGAAAGGTTGAACGACGAAGCGGCAGCGCAGCAGATGAAAGCGGCTTGCGAGAAATCGCAAGCCGTTTGTACTTCCCTCAAAAAAGAGAAAAAGACCGTTGCCCCGCCGAAGCTGTTTGACCTTACCGCGTTGCAGCGCGAAGCTAACCGCCTGTATGGATTTACGGCGAAACAGACCCTTGATTATGCGCAAGCCCTCTATGAAAAGCGGCTTTTGACCTATCCCCGCACCGACAGTAAATATATCACTTCCGATATGCAGGACAGCACAAAGGAACTCATTACCGGGCTTTGTTCGCTGCTTCCCTTTATGCGGGACGTGAAGCTGCAAGCAGACCTTATAAGGGTTTGCGACAACAGCAAAGTAACCGACCACCACGCTATTTTGCCGACAGCCGAGTTTTTGAAAACGGGCTTTTCTTCCCTTACCGACAGCGAAACAAAACTTATGACCCTTGTATGCGCGAAGCTGCTTTGCGCCGCAGCCGCGCCCTATGAATATGAAGCGGTTACGGCGGTTATCTCTTGCGGCGGTTATACCTTTACCGCAAAGGGAAAGACGACGCTTTGCGAGGGGTGGCGTGAGATTGAAAAGCTGTCCCGCGCCGCGTCCGAGGAACAGGACGAGGACGCAGAGCCGGAAACCGTTTTGCCGCCGCTTGCCGAGGGGCAGACCTTTGACAATCCGGCAGCGGAGATCTCCGAGCGTTACACGCAGCCCCCGAAAGCATATACCGAAGATACGCTTCTGTCCGCTATGGAGAACGCGGGCAAGGAAGAAACGCCGGAGGACGCAGAGCGCAAAGGGTTAGGCACTACCGCAACGCGGGCGGGTATCATTGAAAAACTCATTAGCGCGGGCTTTGCCGAGCGCAAGGGCAAAAAGCTAATCCCCACAAAGGACGGGTATAACCTTGCCGCTATCCTGCCCGAAGTCCTTACGTCCCCGCAGCTTACGGCAGAATGGGAAACCCGCCTTACCGGGATTGCCAAAGGCAGCGACAGCCCGGACGATTTCATGCGCAGCATTGAGGAAATGACAGCGGGGCTTGTCAAAACCTATTCCGCGATTTCCGAAGATAAAGCGAAGCTGTTTACCCCGCAGCGGGAAGCAATCGGCACTTGCCCCCGTTGCGGCGCGACGGTTTACGAGGGCAAGAAAAACTACTACTGTTCCGACAGGGCGTGCAGCTTTGTCATGTGGAAAAATGACTTGTTCTTTCAGCAGCGCAAAAAGACTTTCACAAAGGCGATTGCCGCCGCCCTTTTGAAAGACGGAAAGGTAAAAATCAAGGGTATGTACTCCACCAAAACGGGAAAGACCTTTGACGGGGTTGTGCTGCTTGCCGACACAGGCGGCAAGTATGTAAACTTCCGCGTCGAGCAGAACCGAAAATGATTAGGCTTGATGAAAAGCAGTATCGAGCCGTTAAGAAAATGACCCGCGCCGCGTGCGCCAACAACGATTGCGGGAACTGTCTGCTATTGGACGACGGGGAAACTTGCGTGTGTGTGCAGAGTATCAGCTATTCGCTGTTATGCCGTTATTTCCGCGAAGCGGTTTTACCCGCAGACAGGCAGCTTTGCGAACAGATCACCCGCAGCGGGGAAACCGATTTGAAGCGTTGCGCGGTATGCGGCAGCACGTTTGCGGCGGGCAGCAATCGGGCGAAATACTGTCCCGATTGTGCGGCAAAGATACGCCGCAGACAGAAAGCGGAAAGTGAGAGAAACAGGCGTTTACGGATAAAAACAACTACATAGCAAGCACAGCAAACGAGTACCCGTTTGCGAGAAATGCCCGCGCTGCTCTTGGAACGGCGCGGGCATTTTGCTTGTTGGGATAGTCCCAAACCCTTAAAAATCGAGAAAGGACGTGATGAAACAATATGCCGTATTCTTCATACGACCATGACAAATTGGAAACCGCCGAAACCATGCGGATAGAACGCCGGATATATTTTGAAGCAAAGGACGGGGATATTGCCCCCTATGTTTCCTTGCCGCCGGAGCAGCTACACGCCATGCGCGAGGAAAGCGCGGCAGCGGAACAGGCGATTTTTAACGATCTCTCAAGCCGCGCCGCCGCATGGGAGGAACAGGCGGGCAAAACGCTTTTGCTTGACAAAGCGATTGAATACACAAGGACAACCGTTGTGCAGCACACTTCTAACGAGTGGCAGAAAGGCGAATATGACCGATATACCCGCAGCAACCGGGTATATCAGATGAACTACCACATTTACGAGAACACCCGTTACGACAGGGAGAAGCAGCAAAGCGTCCCTTACTCTTATTCTCTCACATGGGGCGTTTATACCAACAGCCCGAACAGAAACGGGCAAGCGAAGATTGCCGGACAGGACAGAAAGGTTTTTTCCGACAAGGCGGCTATGGAAAAGTATCTGAATGGACGTATCAAAGCATACGACCGTCTGTTTACGGAAATCTCCCCACCTATCCCGCAGGAGTACGCCGAGCATTTCAAAGTAAACGGTATGCTTTTACCGGGCTATACCATTGAGGGCGAGGAACCCCCGCAGCAGCAGCCACAGACGGCAGCTATCCCCGAAACTACCGGGCAGCAAAAGGAGCGTGAACACATGAGCGAACAGTTTTCTATTATGATTGGCAACCGCAGCCGTTTTGAAGCGGGCGACCCCGACGGTTATTGGCTGGATATGCCCGCCACAAAGGAGCAGCTTCACGAAGCCATGCAGAGCGTCGGCATTACCGCCGACAACCCGCAGGATTTTTCCATTCGCGGCTTTTCCGACGACCCGGAAAAACATATTGCCTTGCCTTATGATATGGTATGCGCCGCCAGCGTGGACGAACTCAATTTTCTTGCGGCGCGGCTTGAGCAGCTGGACCCCACCGAGATCGGCAAGCTGAACGCAGCCTTGCAGCAGAAAAACGGCTTTGAGAACATCGGACAGATAATCGACTTCACCTACAACGTGGATTTCTACGTCCATATTCCCGAAGTACATACCTACCGCGATTTGGGCGACTACTACTTAAATCAATCCGGCATGGTGCAAATGCCCGAAGAATGGAAAGGCGGGATTGACCTTGCCGCTTTTGGCAGGAACGCCGCCGAGCAGGAAAAGGGCGCGTTTACCGAATATGGCTATATCGTCGAAAGCGGCGACGAGTGGGAGCGTCAGTTTGAGGGGCGCGAAGTGCCGGAGGAATACCGCATTATGAGTTACCCGCAGCCGGAGCGCGGCGAACAGGATAAAGCCTTTATGGACGCAGCCGAAGTGCAGCAGACAGAAACGCCGACCGCCGAGCCGCCGCAGCCCCGCCCCGTCGTCCCGATTATCCTTTCTTCTGAAAAGCCCGGCGACAAGGTAAAGGAGATCACCGCCCGTCTGGAACAGGGCATACAGGCGGTTTTTGACAGCGACCGTTACAAAGAGTTTCTTACCGCCATGTCGAAGTTTCACGATTACAGCTTGAATAACACTATCCTAATTGCCATGCAGGGCGGCAATTTGGTAAAGGGCTATTCACAATGGCAGAAAGAGTTTGACCGTCATGTGAAAAGCGGCGAGAAAGGTATTAAAATCTTTGCCCCCGCGCCCTACAAGGTAAAAAAGCTGGTGGATAAAATCGACCCCGACACAAGAAAGCCCATACTTGACAGCGAGGGAAAGACGGTTAAGGAAGAAAAGGAAGTTACTATTCCCGCCTTTAAGGTTGTAACCGTCTTTGACATTTCACAGACAGAGGGCAAGGAGTTCCCCGACCTCTCCGTGAAACCGCTGCTTGCCGATGTGGAACAGTACGAGGACTTTTTCGCTGCCCTTGAAAAAGCGTCTCCCGTTCCGATTGCTTTTGAGCAGATCACAAACGGCGCAAACGGATATTTCAGTTTGACCGATAAGCGAATTGCTATCAAAGAGGGCGTGAGTGAGTTACAGGCGGTAAAGACCGCCATTCACGAAATCGCCCATGCGAAGCTGCATGACGTGGACTTAAACGCCCCGCTGGAGGAACAAAACCGCGTTGACCGACGCAGCCGCGAGGTACAGGCTGAAAGCGTTGCCTATACGGTGTGTCAGCATTTCGGGCTTGATACGTCGGATTACTCTTTCGGGTATGTTGCCGGGTGGAGCAGCGGCAAGGAAATGACCGAATTAAAAGCGTCCCTTGAAACGATACAGGCGACCGCAAAGGAACTCATTACCGAGATTGAGGGGCATTTTACCGAATTGCAGCAGCAGCGGCAAACCGAGCAGGAGCAGGAAGCGAAAACAAAAGAAACCTTGCTTCTCAACGGCAAGGAGGACAGCTACGGGATTTATCAGTTAGCCCGCAGAGAGGAAACTATGGATTTGCGATTTGAGCCTTTCGACCGTCTGCAAGCAACGGGGCATACCGTTGACCGGGCAAATTATGAACTCGTCTATACCGCGCCGCTTACAAAGGATATGACGCTTGGCGGCATTTGGGAAAAGTTTAATATCGACCACCCCGCCGATTTCAAGGGGCATAGCCTTTCCGTTTCCGACATTGTTGTGCTTCATCAGAACGGCGAGAATACCGCCCACTATGTAGACAGCATAGGTTTTCAGCAGGTGCCGGAGTTTTTACAGGAGCAAGCGCAGCAGACCCCCGTATTTGATAAGCTATCTCCCGAACAGCAGCAAGCCCTATCCGATACCGTAAAAGATACGCTGCAACTGCTTGTAGACGCAGACAAGCGGATTTATGGCGACGTTACGGGCAAGACCCTTGAAGCAATCGCGGCGCAAGGGTATTCCTACAAGGACGGGCAGCTTGAAAAGCAGCAGCCGGAAGCGACCCCCGAAAGCCTTATGACGGGCGAAACCGTCAGAACGCCGAGGGGCAATTTTCATATTACCGACATGAGCCGCGAACAGATCGAAGCGGCGGGCTTTGGTTTTCATCATGCGTCGGAGGACGGGAAGTATCTCATTATGGGAAACGGCACACAGGCTTATGCCATAGCCGCCGAGCAGCCGCAGAGGGATAATCCCTTAAAGCACGTTGAGGACATTGTAGAGCAGAACGACAACAACTTTGACGGGCTTATCAATAACACGCCGCAAACGCCCACCGTCGCGGATTTGGAGCAGCGGGCAAAGGCGGGCGAAGCGATCTCCGTTACCGACCTTGCGAAAGCGGTAAAAGCCGAGAAACGGGAACAGCCGCAGAAAAAACCGTCCATTTTGAAGAAGCTGGACGAGTACAAGAAACAGGCGGCGCAGCAGCCGAAAGACAAGCAGAAAGAGCAGAAAAAGGATTTGGAGGTTTGATAGTATGAATATCCGCTTTACCATTGAGGAAGAAAACATAATTGCGATTTACGCCGAGGACAGCCGGGAAAGGACGATTGATAATATCAACTCTGCCATGCCCTACATGGACGAGGATATGCGCCAGCTTGCCGCCGCAGCGGTAAACAAGCTGCAAGCCATGACGGACAGCGCATTTTCCGAAACTGTCTTTACTCTCACCGACGATGAATGAGCCTTAACGAAACAGGGGCGCGGTTGCCGATTGCCGGCACCGCGCCCCCGTTTTTATCGTTCCAGCAAGATGATCTTTTTTCCCTGTTTTTGCGCGTACCGCAGCGTCGTATATGCCCCGCCAAAGTCGCGCCATACCATAGCTATTAAATAGTCGCTATTATCCACAAGCCACCTGTTGCGGGCGGGTATTGCCCGCTTATAGTGTATCTCCGCTAACTCTGCCGGGATAAGAATATCATCAAAACTCGTTTCGTAATACTCCTTATACTCGTTTAATTTTTGCTGCATATAGGGCAGAACAAGCGTCAGCCGGATTTCTTTGTTTGGGTATTTTCTTTTCAGATTGCGGACAGCAGCAGCGGAAAATCCGTCGAACTCTCCCATACCGCCGACGTAACAATATAACGTATCTTCATGTTCGATCAGCGTTTCAAGCGCGTTTTCTATTTTTTGAGTGCAGGAGCCGAAAACTTCTCTATGCCCCGCAAAGGTGCAAGTAATCATTGTATTCCCTCACATATATTAGAAATACAGCTTGTGAGGTGGAATATAAAATATTTTCAGCAAAACACAAACTGTATAAAGTAATCATTTATACAGATTATTATAATGATACAGCGGAAAAAATACAATATAAGAAAGAGCGTGATTGCGAGGGATTTTTGAATGGAATTAGATTATAGAGCGATTGGCAAGCGCATAAAGATTGCCCGTATTAAAGCGGATTTGACACAGGAAGCATTAGCAGAAAAAGCGTCGCTTTCCACAACACACATGAGCAATATTGAAACGGGCAATTCCAAATTGAGTTTGCCGACGATTGTATCTTTGGCAAATGCCCTTTCCGTTTCTGTTGACGAGTTTTTATGTGATAGCGTGATACATTCCAAAGATATTTTTTCGCAGGAGATACAAGACCTTGTTTCCGATTGCGACGAATACGAAATCCGTATGATCGCAGACTTTGTAAGGGCAGCAAAGGAAACCATACGCAAAAATGCCAAACTGAAAGAGTGATTAGAATAAAGCAGGGGCGCGGTTGCCGACTGTTGGCACCGCGCCCCATTCTTTTTTGCTTTTTCGTGGAACATTAGAAAGGCACTTTTTGAGGTTTGAGTATAAAGTACCGTCCATGCCGTTTTTTGCGCTCTGGAAGCCGCAGAAACACAGGCGTTTTCAGCCCTTAACGTTCCACTTGCTACCCTTGTTTTATACCTTATCTCTTGCCTTTATATGGAGAAGTAACATGACGATAAAAGCAAGCCCGCAGACCACATAAAACCAAAGTTGATCTGCATTGGAGATAATAAACGCCAGCAGCCCGAAAATGACCGCCCAGGCAGCGGACAGCAGCACCCCGATTACCCAAAATCCAAAACGTGTATTTTGCAGAAACAGCAGCAGCGCGAATACAGCCGCGCCGATCAGCGCGCACAAGGCGGGGTGCAGCGTGAAAAAGTGATTGCAGCACACGCCGGATATAATACCGAGGGCGATACTGTCAAAAACAATGATATGCCCGATAAAAAGCCCCACTACCATAAGGATAAAGCTAACTACAAGACCGATTATTAAATAGGCTCCTGCCGCCGCTAAATAGCCCATATATACACTTCCTTTGTTCTCTGAATATAGTTTGATTGTAACAGGTTATTGTAAAGAAATCTACGGTCTTACCCCCGTTCCTGTTCTTTCGCCCTGCTTTGGGACGGATATAGAATACTGTCAACGTTCTTTTTGACAACGCTGTATTCCTGCATTTGCTTCTTGGCTTGCCGATAATCTTCATACAATTTGGTTTTCCTGTCGTTTAAGCTGCTATACTCCTTGCGCAGCGCGGCGAGATCGGGCAGCTTCTTTATCTGCATTTCCTTTAATGCCCTTGCCGCAGCTTCAAACAGGATAATTTCGCTTTCATGTCCCCGCAGATATTTTTCCTTGTCCGGCGATTTTCGGTATTCATCGTAAATCGGTTTTAACTGTCGGTATGTGGTGGTGTGCTTGATAAGCAGCGACAAATCAGACATACGCTGTTCCACTTCCTTAACCGCCTTTGCCGCCGCGTCATGAGCGGTCATAATATCGGCTATCTTGCTTTCAAGTTCGCTATAATACTCAATCTTGTTTTCGGTTAGGAAGTTCATGCTTTTAGCAGCCTGTTTCAGATTATGGATTTTTGCCCACCGTTCATAGCCCGCCGACTGTTGGGCTTTGATACTGTTTTCAAGATCGACGACAAGTCGGATTTTCTTATCTTCCCGCAGCGTTTTTGATTTGGCAGCATACACGCCCTTGATACGTTCCTTTATCGCTTCTTCTGTATATGCCGCGCCGAGCGTCTTTGCGCGGGTAAACCGTTCCTGTCCGGCGGCGCGGAAAGAAATATACTTGCCCTGTTTGATTTCATACCCCATTTCCTGCAAGCGGCGCAGCAGTTCGTCAAAATCTTTCACTTGGGGAATGAGGGTATCTATCGCCGTTTTCAGCTTGGCTTTATAGCTTGTACCTTGCTTTTCGGCGGTATATTCCGCATAGCTTTTCCCCTTGTCCTGTCCCGGCACAACGACGGATAGCCCATGTTCTTTACATATCCTGTCGCTGGTACGCCGGATATGGTGATAGCTTTGTTTGTTGGAATGGTACTTTTTGTAGTCAACGAAGCTGACCGAGTTAAAAATCAAGTGATTGTGCAGATGGTCTTTATCGACGTGAGTTGTCAAAACAAACTCATACTTGCCGCCTAACACCGCTTGCGCAAGTTCCATTCCGATTTTGTGCGCTTCTTCCGGGGTGGTTTCTCCCACCGCGAAAGACTGTATCAAATGCCGCCCTAAATGGGTGCCGCGATCTCCGGCAGCTTCCCGCGTCCATGCAAACTCAATATCGGCGGTTTCCAGCCCGCAGCCGAAAGAGGACGCAAGCAGCTTCCCGTCTGTCTTGTCGGGATTTAAGATATAGTCTATCGCAGCCTTTAAGGTTGATTTAATAGGGTGCGTCTTTGTAACCGCCATATCTCGTCCACCGCCTTTTTAATGTCCTCTATATCCTGCCTGTAAACCGTCCCCGTCGCATTGGCGCGTTTTGCAATTTGGTTGATGTTCCGGCTCACCGCTTGCAGTTCCCGGATATATGCTTTCGTGTCGCTTCGGTCAATGACAAGGATATATCCGTCTATCGCCATTTTACGGAAGTATGCGCCGTATTGCCGGATAGGAAGCTGCTTCATCTTCTCGTCGATCAGCCGCTTTTCTTCTTCCGTAACGTAAAACTTCATCTGTATATTTCTCTTTCGGTTTTCCATTTCCGCGCCGCCTTTCGGTATAAGGGTTTGGGATTATCCCAACAAGCATTTTTCGCAAACGGGTACTCGTTTGCTGTGCTTGCTATCTACTCCATACCCCCACCGAAAGGCGGTATTTGTTGCGCGTTCCTTTGATATTGGACGCAAAAAAAGATTGCAGCCGCCATGCGCTGCAATCTCCTGTTTCCCATATTGTGAGGTTAGTCCTCTGCTTTTTCGACTTCCGTTATCTCCCTTGCCGTTGCGGTTACAATCCGTACGCCTTTATCGCTCATACCGTCCAGCAGCGCGTCAAGCTGCCGCCGCCCGGTGGATTTCTCCGCGTTGCTGTTCGGGAAGAAAAATTGATCTACCGAAATATGATACCGGGTTACAAGGTCATAGAACACCTGTAAACTCGGTTGCTGTCCCTTGTTCTCGATATTCGCAAGGTATCGCGGGGAGATATATAACTCGTCGCTTACCTTTTTCCGGCTCTCGCCGTATTCTTTTCTCGCGGCTTTTATAGCTGCCCCGAAAGCCTTAAAATCGTACAATGGTACAGGTCTTTTTGCCATTATTCATTCACCCTATTACATTCTACTGTTCACCTTTCTTCTTGGATATGTCTATACGGTTCTTATAATTGACTTAAATAATTCCTTTTATTCACGCCCTGTCTATTGTTATTGTTCGTTTGACCGTATATAATATTTAGTGATATGTCAATGAAAGGGCGTTTGCACAATGGAATATATGTCATGCGCGGAAGCAGCGGCAAAATGGGGCATTTCCGAAAGGCGGGTACAGAAACTTTGTGAGGGCGACCGCATACCCGGCGCGGTAAAGTTCAGCCGCGTTTGGTTGATACCCAAAGACGCGGAAAAGCCGATTGACGGGAGAAGAATAAGAAAATAATTTTTTCAAAAAAGTTTGTAAGGTTTTTTGAATGAAGAAGTCTTATAGGTGAGGAGGTGAAAGAGTGGCAAACTACGGAGAAGAATTTGAAAAAATATATGTTAGATACTTTAATGATGTATTTCTTTTCCTCAAAAAGCTATCAAAGGACGAAAGCATTGCAGAGGAAATCACAAGTGAAACATTTTTCAAAGCAATGCGTTCAATAGATACTTTTCGTGGCGAAACAGACATTCGGGTTTGGCTTTGTCAAATCGCAAAAAACTGTTACTTTTCCCATCTAAAAAAGCAACAGAAGAAAAAAACAACTTTTATCTTAAATAATGCGTAAAAACAATGCGTGCCCAACCTTACAACGACTGTAAGTATTTTTGGAGGGCTACACATGTTATCATATAGATAAGACAAATAAGGAGGTAGCGATATGGAACCAATTTTGAATATAGAAAATCTGACAAAGGTATACGGGAACGTTCCTAACCAAACAAGAGCATTAAATGGGATTACATTTCAGGTCATGCCCGGAGAGTTTCTCGGTATTATGGGAAGTAGTGGTTCCGGAAAATCCACACTTCTCAACTGTATTGCAACTGTTATCCAGCCAAGCAGCGGAAGTATTGTGATGGGTGGAAAAGATCTTGCTTCTCTTAACGGAAAATCATTAGCAAATTATCGAGGAAAAAATATCGGATATTTGTTCCAGAACTTTGAACTATTAGATAATCTGACAGGTAGTGAAAATATTTTGTTACCTACTTCGCTCCATAATGTATCTGAAAAAGAAAGCAGACTTCGTTTGAAACAACTTGCCGAGTATTTGGAAATTACTGATGTTTTGAATAAGTTTCCTATGCAAATGTCCGGTGGACAGCGGCAACGTGTTGCAACTGCCAGAGCATTGATTCTTCACCCTAAAATGATTCTTGCTGATGAACCTACGGGGGCTTTGGATTCAAAAAATGCAAAAAATGTTATGGAGAAACTTTCTGGACTAAACCGAGACGATCAAGCAACAATTCTTATGGTAACACATGATTCTAATGCCGCTAGTTTTTGTAAACGAATACTGTTTATCCAAGATGGTATTATTTTTCACGAACTTCGGCGGGGTGATGAAAGCCACCGAGAGTTTTACGAGCGTATCTTAAAAGTTATGGCACAGTTGGGAGGTGGCAGCTATAATGTTCTTTAATTTGATCGTACGAAATAGCAAGCGCAGCCGAAAAGAAAATGGACTGTTTTTCAGCTCTCTTGTAATATCAATAGTTGCCTTTTATATCATTCTCTCTATTTCTAATCAAGACATCATGCGCTTTCTGCAAGAAATGGAAAGCGACGCAGTTGATAAGCTGCTGCTACTGATTCCGATTTTTTATATTGTAACTTTGTGCATTCTATTTTTCTTAATTTATTTTGCATGTAAATATCAACTTCAACGGCGCAAGCACGAGTTTGGCGTATATTTAATGCTGGGAATGCGGAGAGGTAAACTCTTTTCCATGTTGATGGCTGAAGATTTCATTAGTAGCATTTTTGCTTTGGTAATTGGACTTCCCATAGCAATCATACTTTCTGAAATGATTAGCTTGATTACTGCAAAATTAGTTGGAATGGGTATTATAGGGCACCGCTTTACACTATCTCTTTCAGCAGTGCTTTTTACTATTTTGGGTTTTCTAGTAATTAAACTATTAGCTTTTCTAATTTTGAGTGGAAATATCACTCGGCAAGAAATTGGTTCACTTATGGCTCCTATATCAAACAATGCCAAAAGACAGAAACCCACCTTCATTTATGTATTTTCTGCTATTTTTGGAATTGCTATGTTAGTAGCAGCATATTTATTGGCAATTCAAGGGATTGCATGGCAAAAACCCTCAATGATGTTGCTTACATTATCCCTCGGAATATTAGGAACGATACTTCTTTTTTATGGTATGCGGGCACTCATTTCATTGCTTATAGCGGTGGGAAAATCAAATGTTCCGCTTCGTGTTTTTAATTTTCGGCAGATTCAAGAGAATGTGGTTCAGCAGTCTACTTCTTTGGCGATAAGTTCCATGCTTATTTTAGCAGCATTATGTTGTTTTGGTGCTGGAATTGGAATTGCAAATACAAGCTCTAAACTTAACACGCACATATTAGACTATACTTTTGCGGTAAGTACAAATATCGTACTAGATAAAGAACCAGAGCCAGAACTTGTTTTCCCGTCCGTACAGTCTTTGTTAAAAGAAAACGGACTTGAAGATCAGTTTGCGAAATTATTTCAAATGCGAGAAGGTCGTATCAATACAACCGAGAAAACAGACGAGGTTTTTGTATTGGATTCTGTAATTGATGAAATTAGTAGGTTACCACAATCCAAAGATAGAGATGTTCTTCTGAATAATCTCGGTTATGCAGGTTTCCCTCATGTGATTTGCTTATCAGACTATAATAACCTCTTAGAGTTAGCTGGTGAACCGACTTTGGAACTTGCCTCTGACGAGGCAGCAATTTATCGCGATTCCAGCAGTACTAACGAAGTGAGAAATGCTATGCTCAATGAGATACTTGCCAAACACCCAAAAGCTGAATTAGACGGACAGACCATTTTTCTTACAGGTGAAGTACAAACAATCCCTTTGGTAACCGATTCTTCTATTACCCTAGATATTGCTTTAATTTTACCTGATGAGCAATTTTTCTACTATACACAAGGAAACTATAATGTGTATGTAAACGGTATCCTAGATCAAAATACTACAAATGAAATGGGGTTAATGGGCGCATATTCTGCAATCAATGAAGTATTAGATATGATTGATCTGGACGCAATTGGTCTTGAATATGAAAGCTATCTTCAAAGCATGGGACGGCAGCTTTTCTATATGGTAGCTGCCAGCTATATCACAAGCTATCTTGCTATTATCTTTCTAGTGGTATCTAATACTATAATTGGTGTGCAGTTCTTAATGAACCAGCAACGTACGGGACGCAGGTATCAAACTTTGGTACGGCTTGGAGCCACATATCATGCTTTGTGCGGTTCAGCTAGAAAACAGATTACTTGGTTTATGGGACTTCCCATAATAGTTGCAGCTATCAGCAGTTTGTTTGGTGTTAAATCACTATTTGCCGGTATTTTGTCCTCGGAAGTAAAGAATGCACAGGGTGAAATGCTTGTCATTGCAGCAATTATTATTCTAATACTTTGTGTCGTAGAATGTATCTATATGACTGTTATAAAGCGTTCTAGTGATAGATACTTACTAACACTAATGCAGCCGCAAAGAGAAGAATAAGAGGAAGACTAACTATTAAAAGTCAAGTTTAAAATGAAAATTTTTGAATGAATTGCAGAAATGCATTTCAGATAAAGATGTACCTTGAAAACTGCATGACAAATAGAGTGTCATTTCAGGCACTCTAAAAGGAGATATTTACAGAATAAGTTAAGCTGC
>OHBC01000582.1_pt1 | contig 15712 bp, 19 predicted proteins | sample 1577331 | NCBI WGS metagenome assembly OHBC01 (sample SAMEA3879570, study PRJEB24766) | human gut metagenome | biome: human-associated habitat; feature: feces | place: USA | collected 1985/1987
CTAAATATTATCAGATGTTATTCCTTTATTTCTAATCTTGCTGAGAAATTATCTTTCATACTCGATATATCTTCTATTCCTGAATCAATACGACCTAATGAAATTAAAGAATCGGAGTATCTAAAATCTCTATAAAAAATAGATAAATTTCCCCAAGGAGCATATAAGCACAAATCACCAATGTGTGGTTCAAATCCATCGGGTTCATTTTTTGTTGGTAATTTCTTATCCAAATATGCTATTTTTTCAATATGATTAAAATCTTCAAAAGTCAATTCAAGAGGTAACATATCATATAACGCATTTGCCGCGGGAGTATCATACAGTGTAACATCATATCTAATATCATTGATGGTTAAAATAAGTTTTTTCTCCATTGTCTCTTCCTCGTTTTCTTTTAAAATTGTATGTTTTTGGGGTGATGTCTTTTCTTGTAAATCATTTGTATTTGTTTTCTCTTTATGTGCTAAACAACCTGATAGCAGTATACAGTAACTAAACAGAATTATTAGAATTACTTTTTTTATCATTATACTGCCTCCTTTTGTTTAATAATATTTTTGTTCCATAATGAGCAATGAAAACACATAGACTCATAATCGCTAAGTAGTCAATATAGAAAAATAATTGAAATTCACTAAAATTCATAAATACAAATTCACTTTTTAAAAAGAGATAGGTTAAAAAATCTCTTTTTAAGAAAGCATATATCCCATATAATGCAATGATCATTGAAAGTATAAATGACAATGCTGATAAATTTATAGATAAATATTTCTTTATTTTTATTCGTTTAATAAGGGTATTCCAATGTATACCTAAATGTAGTCCGATTAGTATAAATCCCCAATAAGCGCCTAAAATATGTAACTTTCTTACTGTAGATATATGTCCAGGAATATTTAGGGAAGTTAATATATACTGTGACATAACAATTCCACTATACATTTGAACCAGCATAGATATAAGAACAAGTATATTGATGACAAGATAAATTATTCGTATTATAGAATATTTACCTTTGATTATTTTAGAATACCAATGGAAATTAAGAACATTATGAATAATAAAAAGAATAAACATTATCATTCCTAGCCATTCATGCACTTCTTGTGTAAAAAATTGATAGCCGCTTAGTATAAAAAGACAAAGTATCATTAATATATCAATAGAGATCTTTACTTTTTGTTTCATTCATCCAGCGCCTTTTTTATACATGTTATTGCATTTAAACAACGGGGATAGCCAATATAAGGTAAGCATTGTGAAACAACTCTCATTAGGAATTTATCATCATTACCTAAATTCATATTTCCTTTTGCATGAGCAACTAATTGCGGCTCACATCCTCCTTGCGACATTAAAAAGCAAAATGTAATCATTTCACGATGAACTAACGATAATCCTGTCCGAGTATAGTAATCTCCAAAACAATTTTCTGCTAGCCAGCGATTGATATGATTTATTTTCCAAGCATCTTCCATGTGTTCACCAAATATTTGGACTTGAACATCAATTCCATTTTTTAAACGTGTTTCAAGGGTAGTTGTAGTTTGGGATTGTAAGGGTAATGAAATTGATCTTTGGGAAAGTTCATTATTTGTAATTTCTAAAAATGGTAACATTTTCCCAAAACCTAAATAATCACAAGACTGATAGACAGTTTCTTTGATCATAATAGGTGATACTTTTTTATCTAAAGCTTTTGATAATATAAATTGAAATGCTTCTTTTGCCTGACTGCCTAAAAGTACTGCTAGAATAGCAAGATAGCGAGTTTCAACATCTAATTCTTGATTTTTTTCATTAACAACTTCATCAAAGGCAAAGTATTCAAATCTTTCCATAAATTCTTTATCAGTTTCATATAATTTTTTTATGTCCATTTTATAAACCTCTTTCTATGTGATTTTTGTAGTACATATTTTATTACATCCATTAAATATCAATAAATATATTTATTTTGTAGTAAATAATATTAAAAATTAAATTATACTTTTTGACTTCCTATTGACCAAACATGCTCTTCTTTAGCTGTTGCAGTAGTATTTTGTGCCATAACACCAACTAATTGATGTGGGACATAAAGTTCTTCTAAGTAGGCTATATCTTGATTACTAAGAGTAAGATTAACTGCTTTTACTGCACCGTCGATGTGATGCATTTTTGTAGCTCCTACAACAGGAGAAATAACTTTTGTTAAAAGCCATGCTAAGGATATTTCTGTCATAGAAACATTGTATTTTTGCGATAATTCAATCACACGATCAATAATAAGTTGATCTTGTAAAGCAGTTGCATCGTACTTTAAACGAGCATAACTGTCTTCCACTAAGCGTTTAGATGTCTGATCTGGCAATTTTGATAAACGTCCTCCGGCAAGAGAACTGTAAGGCGTCATTGCAATATTATTTTCTGCACAGTATTTTGCCATTTCACGTTCTTCTTCACGAAAAATCAAATTATAATGACCTTGAATAGAAATAAATTTTGTAAATCCTTCTTTTTCTGCCAACGCATTGGCTTGTGCTAACTGATATGCATAACAGTTTGAAATTCCAATATAGCGAATTTTTCCAGCTTTTACCATATCATCTAAGCCCTCCATAATATCATACAAAGGTGTTTGATAATCCCACATATGATAGATATAAAGATCAACATAATCCATTCCAAGATTTTCTAAACTTTTATTTAATTGATTTTTAATATGCTGCTGGGCAGTAATACCATTTTTTATTTCTTCATTTGTACGAGGTAAAAATTTGGTCGCAACAACAATGTCTTTACGTTTAGCAAAATCTTTCAAGGCTCGACCCAAATACTGCTCGCTTGTTCCACTTTGATAGGCAATGGCCGTATCAAAAAAGTTAATACCTAAGTCGAGCGCATGTTTGACAATCTCACGTGTTTTCTTTTCATCAATTGTCCATGAATGCTGACCGTTTTTGGCATCACCAAATCCCATACAACCAAGACAAATTCTTGAAACTTTTAAATTTGAATTTCCTAATTGAATATATTTCATTTTATTGATTACCTTTCTTTAATAACCAATGTTTTCTAACCATTGGATAATTTCTTCTTTTGAATCATTGATTTCATTTCGATAGACTCCAATAACGTTCGTTTCTAGATGTGCAGAATTTGGGAGTTCACTTTGAATATCTTCTACACTTCTTGATAATCCACTTGTACCATGGCAACAAAATAAAACAATATTTTTATCTGATAGATTATTTTCATCAATGAAAGTAAGCACAGGCATAGGTACTGAATACCACCAATTTGGATACCCAATAAAAACAGTATCGTAATCATTTAGATTATCCACTTTTTCTTTTAAGACAGGCCGCGCATTTTTTGTTTTTTCATCAGCTGCACGATCTAAGCATTCATCATAATTGCTTGGATATGGTATTGTGACTTGGATAGAAAATAAATCACCACCAATATTTTCTTGAATCCATGTTGCTATTTTACCTACATTTCCAGGTTGTAAAATACTTGCGGAACTTGTGGCATCTACATTATCATTTTGATCACCAATAGATTCATAATGTTTAAGTGCGCTTTCTATTGAAGCTTTTTCGTTTTCTACAACTGTATTATCTGCCCAACTAAAATAAGCGATAAGTATTTTGGATGATTCTTTGTTGTCAACAGTGCTTGTTTCAGTAGTGGTGTTTGGTATCTTAGTACATCCTGTAATCATAAATGACATTAACAGCAAAACAACTAATTTTTTTATCATAGATTAGCTCCCCAAATTGATTTCCTGTAACCATTGTCTAATAGTATTATCAGAATTATTTACTGAAGAACTTCCAATATGTAAACCATTTGTCACTGCAGCATTTGGTTCTAAATTTTTGATTTCATTAACAGTATTAGATAGCCCGCTTCCGCCACTTGTACAAAATGGAGCAATTGTTTTATTAGATAAATCATAATTATCAAAAAAAGTATATAATATCATTGGCATATCACCCCACCAGTTTGGATAGCCAACATAAATCACATCATATTCATTAATATTTTCAATCTGATTTGTGATTGCAGGTCTTGCATCTGCACGTTGTTCTTCCTGAGCTAAATCCACAACAGTATCATAATCATCACCGTATGGAACTACGGCTTCTATTTCAAAAATATCTGCATTTGTTTGAGATTGTATTGTTTGTGCAAGATTCTTGGTATTGCCAGACCATGAGAAGTAGACAATCAAAGATTTTGTATCGGTCTTAGCTGGTTGCTCTATAACTGACTGATCAGTTGAATTTGATGGTGGATTATTTTTTTCTTTACTGTTGTTTTGACATCCTCCATAAAGCAGCATAAAACTTAATATGATTAAAATCGAAAATATTTTTTTCATTTTAGAAGACTCCTTTCATTTTTAGGTACTAGCATCTGTAATTGGACCGGTACTTGTGAGATATTCGATGATATTTTCAATCTTTGTTAACTGGTCATTATTCCCTTGTTTTTTTAATTCATCTTTAATCTCAGTAAGGTCTTTAATCATTTGTTCTCCTTCATTTTTGTCTAATAGCCATATCCCTCCATTTCTTTGTGAAGAAAGTTGAAAAGAGAGCAAAATCGGTTCATCAAGTGATATATAATCGATTTCTCCATCAGAGTAATGAATTTCAGTATTACTCATTAAACTATAATAACCGTCTTTATTGACTTGAACATCAATATTCATATTTTCATAACTTTTTGTTTCATCTTTAGAAACTATTTCTATAGGTTTTTTCAATTGCAAGTCGTTAATATTTTTATCTTCATCAGCGTGAACGACAAGGGGTAGTGTAAATAGAAGTAGAATAGTAAGAAAAATATATTTTTTCATCATATCTATTGGATAAAATGAATATGATGTAAACGTTCTACTTCTGCTACACTCTGCATATCTAATATTAAATTTATATGAGTATTCACTTGTTCTATTTGTGTCATTTCTCCTAAAGATAGATTAAAATTTTGAATAGCATAATTTTCTTGTGTACGTTCAAAATATGCTGATTTTAGAATTGCAATAGTTTTATTTTGATTAAGCCATTTTAAAATAATTTGGGCAGATAACTTATTGTAATGATTTCTAAGACTCTGTGATGTTTTGTTATAAAAAATATCATTTTTACCTTCTGAAATATAATGATCATTTTTAAGGGCGTTAAGTACACTTGTTTTACATTTATCTTGGTTTGTAATTTGAAAAACATCAAACAGAATTTTCACACTGTTAGATAGCGGTATAGTTTTCATATATTACCTCCTTATTTTTCTAGTTTTAAGCATTGACCGATAACATTACCAGTTAAAAGATATTGATATGTAGGCATTTCAAACAATACTGGTTTTAGTAATGAGTAGTCTAATTTTCCAGTTTCATTTAAAATATTATCTTCTGCATGAACAGCAGTAATTTTACAAATGTAATTTTCAAAGCCTGATGTTTCATAGATATCATCTACTGTGCATTCCATAACAACAGGAGATTCGTCAATAATTGGTGTTCTAGTTATACCAATGTGATATTGAAATACATTTGATTTATCGATCTTATATCCACTTACTGAACCTACATAGTCAGCTTTTTTTAACATAGATCGATCTACTAAATTAATCGTTAAGGCTCTATTCTCCTTTATTCCACGGTTTGTATAATGGTTAGAGGCAAGGCTGATCATCACATGATCATGACCCATGATTCCCAAATGTCCTACTAGCAGATAATTTGGTTTTTTATCAATCATGGCTCCAACAACAACTAGTGGCGTTGGATATAGTGCTAAGCTTTTTCCAATAGTTTTTTTCATATTAATCTCCTAATCAAATATTTTTTTCTTTATTTATTTCGTATCTTAAATAATCCAATCGAGAAATTTGTTTTTCTTTCAAATGCACCTCGTCAAGGATGCCGTTTCTTTTTTTATTTAACATCTTTATACGTTCTTTTTCACTTATTTTTCCTTGCATCATCAAAAGCATATATTTCTCAATTTCTTCATTGGTAAAACCAATATCGTGAAGTGTTATTATCATGCTTAAACGTTCAATATCACGATCATCATAATGCCAGGAACCCATGACTTTTTTTACTTCTTGACATAGTCCCCAATTCTCATATTCTTTAAGAATTTTGATGGGAATATTATATTTTTGACTAGCTTCATCTATTGTCATTTCATTGAACTCCTTTCTTACAAAAATAAATAAAGGTATTCCAACTGGGAACACCTTCATTATATAGTTTCATTATTTGTAATGTCTAATGCCTATTTTTTATGTATAGATATGCTTTTAAAGTATTTCTTTGAGAATTCTATAAATGTTTTTGTTGCTAAAGGAAAAACTTCATCTTTTTTCCAGGCTAATGCTGTACCATGTGTTAGTCTAGGAGAAAAAGGTATGAAAACTATATTTTCGTAACTATATTTTAGTTTTATACCAACCACGGCTCCGACATGACTCTCTGTTAGTAGTACTTCATTATATTGAAGATTACCAATTGCAATAACTTGAATTTGATTAGAATATTCGCCAAGCCATTTTCTTACCCGATTACTTTGAAAATTGCCGTCAGGTAAAATCAAGGGAACTTCTACTAAATCTTGAGGTTGAATAGATTCTTTATTTGCTAGTAGAGAATCTTTTCTAACGAGTAGACCCCATTGTTCTTCGGTAGGCATGCTGATAAAATTAAATTTTTGAATATCAAATGGTTCTGACATTAAACCAACATCTAATAGTCCTCTTTCGATGTTGTCATAAATATTTCTTGCATTACCACTGTAAAATTCATAGGTTACCCTTGGATACATCTCTTTAAAAGCAGCAATGCAATCTGTAAGATAGTGGGTTGACTGATATTCTCCGCATCCAATGGAAATGACCCCTTCTAAATTTTCTTTCTTATGTAAAAAATCTTGTTTAGTTTTATCTGCTAATGCAAGAAGTTCTTGAGCGCGTCTTTTTAAGAGCATCCCATCTTCTGTCAAAATAATATTATGATTACTACGTACGAATAATTTTACTCCCAATTCTTCCTCTAATTGTGCGATTTGACGAGAAAGTGTTGGTTGAGTAACATGCAGCTGCTGTGCAGCCCTTGTAATATTTTCTTCTCTGGCGATTGCTAAGAAGTAATTTAAGACCCTAAGTTCCATTTTTAAACACCCCAAATTTAGTATAGCATATAGGAAATGATTTTAAAGTATATCTAAACAATAGAAATATTCTCTTTTAATCTTATTCATCTTTTCTTAGTATCTTATATATCCTATAATGATTACAAGAGGTGAATGAAATGTTTTTGATACAAAAGATAGAAGAGCTTATGGTTAATCATCCAGATGCTAGATATGCTGTTGGTGATTTTGTTTTGCATGAACAAAAGAATCTTCATAATTATACAATTAATGAAGTTGCTGAACACAGTTATACATCTAAAGCAACTGTTGTTCGTTTCGCGAAGACTTTGGGGTTTGAAGGCTGGCGTGAATTTATGAAAGTTTTTATTAGCGAGATGAAATATTTAGAACAGCATCAAGGGGATGTCGATGCTAATTATCCATTCACTGAAGATAGTTCAGTAGATGAAATTATCAATAATATAAAAAAAGTACAAATAGAAAGCATTCAAGATACAGCTGACTTAATCGAAACAGATATGTTAGAAATGGCAACAAGTTATTTATTAAAAGCTAAGCATATTGTAATTTTTGGATTAAGTCCTAATATTTTTTTAGGTGAGTTGTTTCGTCGTAAGATGATAACAATAGGAAAATCAATCGATATTGCAAAGTTAGGGGAAATGGGGATTATTTCAAGAACGCTTGGATCAGACGATTGTGCAATCATGATTTCTTATTCTGGGAATAATGAAAAAGGGGAACCGATGCGTTATTTACCAGTCTTATTAGACAATCAAGTACCTGTTATTGGGATTACAAGTGGTGGAGATAATTATTTAAGGAAGAAATTATCTTGTGTATTGACGATATCTTCTAAGGAAAGGCTTTATACAAAGATTTCTAATTTTGCGACAGAGGAGTCTATTCACTTTATTTTGAATTGTTTATTCTCATGTTATTTTGCGAGAGATTTTCAAAACAATAATCATTTTAAGTTACATCACTCTAAAGTTTTAGAAACACATCGTGTGGCAGTTTTAAATCAAATGAAAGATGAAAAATGAAACTTCTTTTTCTATGATCGATAGAAAAATGGAGTTTCTTTTTTTAATGAGTAAATTCTAATAAAAGTTTCATGAAGTTTCATAAAAAACAAAGAATGAATAAAGGATTTTAAAACTAATTTTCTGATTTTTTGAATTTATTGAAAGCGGTTTTTAAAGGTGCTAAAGTGGGGGAGTGAAAACAAGAAAATACTTTGTGATGGATAATTATAAAGACCGGTCAAATACATTTGTAGTGATTATCTTTCAAGAGGATTTGAAAAAGAGAGAGGATATGAAAATGAGTAAGAAATATAATTCACTAGCAAAGAAAATTGTTGAATTAGTTGGTGAAAAAGAAAATATAAATGAAGTTTATCATTGTGTAACAAGATTACGTTTTAAGTTGGCAGATGAACAAAAGGCGGATGTAACTAGATTAGAGGAAACTGATGGAGTGACAAAAGTTATTCAAAATGCTGGGGTATTTCAAGTAGTGATAGGAACACATGTGAGTGAAGTTTTTGAAGAGGTCGAAAAATATGTTGATATAGATTCTAAAAATGTAAGTGAAGTAACAGAAAAAAAAGGAATTGTTAATACAATTATTGAATTTGTTGCTGGAACATTTCAGCCTGTAATTCCTGCTTTATCTGGAGCAGGTATGGTAAAAGCTGTTTTAGCATTGCTTGTTGTTTTTAATGTAATTACCACGGATTCACAAACGTATACATTATTAAATATATTTGCAGATGGAGTTTTCTTCTTTTTACCTATGATATTGGCTTATACAGAAGCACAAAAATTGAAATGTAATCCGATTTTGGCAGTTGGTGTTGCAGCTATGATGTTACATCCTAATTGGATAGCTTTGGTACAGGCGGGAGAACCGGTACACTTTTTTGGAGCAATTCCTTTTACACTTGCAACTTATACATCGAGTGTTATACCTATTATTCTTGTGGTTTTAGTTCAATCTTATGTAGAACGTTTTTTAAATCGTTGGATTCCAAAATCAGTTGAGCTTGTTTTTGTTCCAATGTTGACATTCTTAATAATGGGTACTTTAGCATTTTCTGTACTAGGTCCTATTGGAAGTATTTTAGGTGGATATCTTGCTGATTTCTTTACTTTTTTAAGTACGAATGCAAGTTGGGCACCAGCATTATTGATTGGTGGTTTTCTTCCAATTATGGTTATGTTTGGATTGCATAATGGGGTTGCACCATTAGGTGTCATGCAAATGGGACAATTGGGATACGACAGTATTTTTGGACCTGGATGTGTATGTTCTAACATTGCTCAAGCAACAGCATCTGCAGTTGTTGCTATTCGCACTAAAGATAAAAAATTAAAACAAGTTGCAACATCTGGTTCAATTACAGCTTATATGGGAATTACAGAACCTACATTATATGGTGTTAATTTGCCAAAGAAATATCCTTTGATTGCTGCAATGGTTGGTGGAGCAAGTGGTGGACTCTATGCTGGATTGACTCAGACTCATCGTTTTGCAACAGGATCTTCTGGTATCCCAGCAGTCTTATTGTATATTGGTGATAATACGATGACTTGTTTTTATAACATTTTAGTTGCTTTATTGATTTCAATTGTAGTAACTGCCGTTTTAACATTGTTATTAAGTTTAAAATTTGAAGGAAAAGAGGATCAAGAAGTAATTACTGATTTAGATAAAAATATAATTTTATCACCTATTAAAGGAGAAGTATTGCCATTGAGTCAATCTGAAGACGAAGCCTTTTCATCAGAAAGTATGGGAAAAGGTATTGTCATTGTTCCCCGTGAAGGAAAAGTTATTGCTCCTTGTGATGGAACTGTATCAGTTTTATTTCCAACAAAACATGCAATTGGAATTATATCAGATTCAGGTGTAGAAATATTAATTCACATTGGAATCAATACTGTCAATCTCAATGGTAAAGGATTCAAAACATATATTAATCAAGGTGATCGTATAAAAGCTGGAGATTTATTAGTAAGTTTTGATATCGATGAGATTAAAGAAGCCCACCTTTCAACTCAAACAATGATTATAATTACAAATTCAAATTCATATGAAACTGTAAAATCAACAGATGCTAAAAATATTGATTTCTCAGATCAATTACTAATAATTCAAAGATAAGGAGATTATTATGTTTTATAAAAATTTAAAACCATTTCCTCAAAACTTTTTATGGGGAGCTTCAACTTCGGCATATCAAGTAGAAGGTGCATATAATGAGGATGGAAAAGGAATGTCTGTGCAGGATGTTCATAACCCACCTGAAGGAATTACAGATTTTAAGATTGCAAGTGATCATTATCATCATTTCAAAGAAGATGTGAAGTTAATGGCTGAGTTAGGGATGAAAGCTTATCGTTTTTCAATTGCCTGGACACGAATCTTACCAGATGGCGATGGAGAAGTAAATGAACGAGGAATACAGTTTTATAATGATTTGATCGATGAACTTATTTCTTATAATATTGAGCCAATTGTTACAATGTATCACTTTGATCTTCCCTATGTTCTTCATCAAGATGGTGGATGGTGCAATCGTAGAACAATTGATGCATTTGAAAAATATGCAAAAGTTTTATTTGAAAATTATGGTGATCGCGTCAAATATTGGTTAACGATCAATGAACAAAATGTTATGATCAATCATCCTAATGCCATGAATCCTGGAAGAATTCCTACTAAAAAGGAACTATATCAACAATGTCATCATATGTTTGTTGCAGCTGCTAAGGCAACACTCTTGTGTCATGAAATGGTTCCTTGTGGAAAAATTGGACCTGCACCAAATATTACAGCCATATATCCAGAAAAATGTAATCCAAGTGATGTGATTGCTGCAGATAACTGGGAAGCAATCAGATGCTGGTTATATTTAGATGTTGCTGTTTATGGTCGTTACAATTCTCTTGTATGGTCTTATTTAGAAGAAAAAGGATACACCCCAATTATAGAAAAGGGGGATATGGATATAATTGCCAAAGCAAAACCGGATTTTTTGGGTGTTAACTATTATGCTACTGCAACAGTTGCAGCTGCAAAAAATGATGGAACAGATTGTCAACCTCGTAATGGGGATCAACAAGTCATGATTGGTGAAGAAGGTGTTTATCGTGCTGCAAAAAATGAATATCTTGAATTAACTGATTTTGGATGGATGGTAGATTCAATTGGAATGAGAGTCACCTTAAGAAGAATTTATGATCGCTATCATTTACCACTACTTATTACAGAAAATGGTTTGGGAGCTAAAGATAAAATATCAAAAGATGGTTGTATTCATGATGATTATCGAATTGATTACTTAACCAGGCATTTTTATCAAGCACAATTAGCCATTACTGATGGGGTCGAATTAATTGGATATTGTCCATGGGCATTTATAGATTTGGTTAGTACACACCAAGGGTATGGAAAACGCTATGGATTTGTGTATGTTGATCGTGATGAAATGAATTTAAAAGAGCTTAAAAGAATAAAAAAAGATAGTTTTGAATGGTACAAAAATATTATTATTCAAAATGGTCTAAAATGATAATTATATATTTTAATATGGCTATTCATTAATTTAAAAATATGGAAAATAAATGCTAAATCAAGAAGTTTTATCCTAATGTGATACATATTGTTCTTGGTTTAGCTTTTTTCACATCTTTGACAAGCATCCATAATGGATAAATTATTAATAAACAGCAGTATTTTAACGTTTAAAGTAAAATATAGAGAATACATAGTTAAATAGAGATAGTGTCAAAGAAATGTATTTAGTGTCAAATATAGCGTATTTTTACTTGATGAATGTAAATAAAACTAATTTATATACAAATATTTAGACACTGTAAAATTATTTTTTTGTAATTTGTTAATCTAGTTACAGGGAGGTGAGGAAATGTTAAATATTGTTTTACTTTCACATGGACATCTGGCATCTGGAATGAAAAATACAATAGAATTAATAGCTGGGAGACAAGATAATCTATTTACTTATGATGCGTATGTAGATGGCAATAATGATATTAAAGCTTTTTTATTAGATTTTTTAAAAATACATTTAAATGAAAAGGTAATTGTTATTACTGATTTTTTAGGCGGTAGTGTCAATAATGATGCAATTGAATGTAAAAATAATTATGATTTTTATTTAATTACCGGTATGAATGTTTTGTTAGTATTAAATTTAGTTTTAAAGTATTGCAATAGTGAGCTAGATTCAGTTATTAGAGAAAGTATTCAAGAATCACAAAAAATGATTTTGTCACTTGATCATAGTTATGAAATAGAAAATGAAGAATTTTAGGGGGAATAAAAATGATTAAATTATTAAGAGTAGATCATCGGCTTTTACACGGACAGATCGTTTATTCCTGGTGTTCGCAAATTAAGCCTAATTGTATTTTAGTTGCCAATGATGAAGTAGTAGAAAATGAGATTAGAAAAGCAGCTTTGAGACTGGCTAAACCGAATGAAACAAAGCTAGTTTTTAAAAGCATTAATGATTCTGTGACAGCTATAAATGAGGGAAAAACAGATAAATACGATTTGATGATAGTAGTAAATAATATTGAGGATGCAGTTAAATTGGCTGAACAATGTCCACAAGTTAGTAGTATAAATTTAGGTGGAACTAAAGCTAATGAATTAACACATGCTATTTCCAATATGGTTAATGTAACAACTGAAGAAGAAGTGCTATTAAAAAAAATTGTGGCTCAAGGAATAGAAGTATTTTTACAGGGTGTTCCAAGCGAACAAAAAAAAGAATATAGATAGGAGTGAGAATAATGGAACAAGCTATATTAGTAGGTTTGGTAGCTTTATTTGGTTATTTAGAGGTTGTTTTTGGTAATTCAATGATACAACGCCCTATAGTAATGGGACCGTTGGTAGATTTAGTGTTAGGTGATTTTAAGACGGGACTAGAGGTTGGAGCTACTTTAGAACTTGCTTTCATGGGAAGTGTGGCAATTGGTGCAGCATTACCACCTGAAATTACAGCTGGTGGATTACTAGGAACTGCTTTTGCAATAAGCACTGGTAATGGAACTGAGGCAGCATTAGCTTTATCGTTGCCAATTGCGACAATTTCTTTGTTAATAACAAATGCATTTTTTTTAACAATAAGAGCTTATTTGCTTCATAAATCAGATTCATATGCTGTAAATGGCAATGTGAAGGGAGTTAATCGTATGCATATTATTAGTTCGTTGTCATGGCCTATTTTTATGGCTGTATTAATGGCAGGCTCATTTTATGTAGGAGGTCCAACTGTTCAAGCAATATTAGAAATGATACCAGATTTTGTTAATGATGGGTTGTCAGTTGCTACAGGAATTTTACCAGCTTTAGGATTTGCCTTATTAGCTAGTATGTTGATTAATAAAAAAGTAGCACCATTCTTTTTATTAGGTTTTGTTCTATCGGCTTATTTGGAAATGCCGATTCTAGGAATTACATTAATTGGAATTATTATTGTAATGTTGATGATTACACAAGAACGAACAAAAGAAAATATTGTTATTGAAGGAGATATTGATGATGATTTCTAAAATTACTAAGAAAGATATAAATAAATTATTTTGGCGATCTATGTGTGTAAATGCATCTTTTAATTATGAACGACATATGAGCCAAGGAATACAATATGCACTTAGTCCAGCATTAACAAAACTATATGATGACAAAAAAGATTTATCAAAAGCACTAGTCAGACACTCAGAATTTTTTAATTCAACGCCTGCATTATGCCCATTTATTTTAGGCGTGACATTAGCTCTTGAAGAAAAAAATGCCGAAGATCAGGAGTTTGATGAAAGTTCTATTAACGCAATAAAAGTAAGTTTAATGGGTCCGCTAGCTGGAATTGGCGATTCTATTTTTTGGGGTACATTACGCCCCCTTGCAGGCGGTATTGCATGTTCGCTAGCATTAGCTGGGAATTCTTTTGCTCCGATTATTTTCTTATTACTTTTTAATATACCGCATCTTCTAGTTCGGTATTTTGGTTTAAAATTTGGCTATAATTCAGGGATGAAAGCTTTGGTAAAATTTGAGGAATTAGGTCTAACTGAAAAAATATTTAGTGCCGCTTCTATTTTAGGGCTACTAGTTATTGGGGGGATGGTTGCATCAATGGTTAGTGTCAATTTAGCATTAACTATCGGCAGCGGTGATTCAGCAGTTGCAATAAATGATATCATTAATGGAATTATGCCAAAAATGTTATCATTATTAACTACGTATTTGATCTACGTATTAATAAAAAAAGGGATTAAAGTTAATTATTTGTTAATTGGGATTGTAATTGTAAGTATTTTAGGAGCTTTAATTGGAATATTTTAGGTTTTACTAGGAGGATATATGGAAGAACGGCAAATATTAAATACTAAACAGGAATTACAAATTTATTTAAAAGAGATTACTGCAAAAATAAATTTTATTGATTTTCAACAGTATACAACTATTGCAATTTCTAAGCAATTATTGCTGAGTCGTAATTTAACTAGCCATTATCTTAATGAGTTTTTTAAAGAAGGAAAATTAGTTAAAATAAATTCAAGACCTGCATATTTCTTTGATAAACAAGTATTATTAGAATCTTTTAAATTACAAAATATTCAAAATGAATTTTATGATTTGCAAGAATTGATAGTACTTTTGGAAAAAGAATTAAAAAAGGAAAATGTATTTAAACAATTAATTGGTTTTAATTCTGGTTTAAAGAAGGTTGTGGAAAAATGTATAGCTGCCATTAATTATCCTCCGTTTGGTTCACCATTATTATTAATCGGTGATTATGGTTCAGGACGTTCATATATTGCACAATTATGTTATTTACAAGCAAAATATGAAAATTTAATTAGTAAAGATAACTTATTTTATGAGTTGGATGGTTTAGAAATAAATAAATATAGTCATGAAATCCAATATGATTAAGGAAATAATTCTAAAATGTAATAGTAATGATTTTCTTTATTTAAAAAATTTTGAATATTTGTCAGAAACTATACAAACTACAGTTATTAATGAAATAAAAAAGAATAATACGGTTGATTTAAGAATGGTTATTTCTAGTACAAAAGAAATAAAGATTTTGAGTTCAATAAAGGATACTTTAATTGAGTGTATGATTCCTAATTTTTCCTCCCGGTCAATTCAGGAAAAAGAACATCTTGTTGCCAGTTTTTTTGAAAATGAAGAAAAACGAATCAAAAAACATATTAAAATTACTGAGCGAACTTTACATATTTTGTGTACATACGATTTTAAGACAAATATACAAGGTCTAAAAGAATGTATTCAATCAATATGTATTCAAAGATATCCATTAGCAAAACAAGAAAACTGTTTGAAAATTACAGTATTTTCTTTACCAGATTATATTTTAAAAAATGCCTCATTGAACCACAAAGATGAGACTAGATTTCTTAGTATAAATGAAATAAAAAATAATATAATGTTTGGTGATGAAAAAATATTATGTAAAAATATAGTAGAATTGGCAA
>OHBC01000583.1_pt1 | contig 15629 bp, 9 predicted proteins | sample 1577331 | NCBI WGS metagenome assembly OHBC01 (sample SAMEA3879570, study PRJEB24766) | human gut metagenome | biome: human-associated habitat; feature: feces | place: USA | collected 1985/1987
CCCAGCCGTTCAACTTCCCTTGCGTTTTCTTCACCATCAGCTCCACGCCATAGGCACGCCCCTCGGTCCTCAGCACGTCCGTCTCGATGTGGTGGTTCATCAGCAGCTCGGCGCCGTTCCGGTAATCTAGGTAATCCTTCATCGTCTTGTAATATCCCTCCAAGGAGACCTCGATCGTATTGCTCAAGAAATTCCGGTATAGCCCGGCGGCCACTTGCATACCCGTCTGCGGCTTGATGTTAGCGTCGCTCAACTTCCACGTATCCGTGGGCGACATGATGGTCGTGTTGGATAGCTTATGGATATTCTGCCGCATCGTATTAAAGCCGGCCTTCACGGAGAAGTCCTCGGTAAAGGCGTAGCGGGCGGATATGCGGAACTCGGGCCCGTGGTAGGTCTTGAACGCCCCGGTCTTATCCACCGTGCCCGTCACGGTAGCCAAGGAAGGCAGCTGGTCGTCGGCATAGAGATTATAGGTACGGGGCCCCAATACGTTAAATATGGAATAACGGACTCCCACGTTCAAGGAGAGTTGGGAGGTGATATCCCAACGATCGCCCACATAGATAGCGGACTCCACCGCTTTCTCCTTCTCCATCCGGTCCTCCTTCACCAACGACTCCCCGCCATAGGGAAGGTATTTCCCCGGCTCCAAGCCGTAGAACAACGAGCTGGCGCCGAAATCCAGCGTATGCTTATCGCTCAGGTAATGCGTGAAGTCCATCTTCCCGTACATCTGGTCGATACGGAAAGCGAGGGAATAAGCATTCACCGGGTTATCCGTATTACGGGTATTGTAGCCATAATGGTCGTAGCCAGCGGTGAGGACTCCCGTGAAACGATCCGAGAAGATATGCCTCCATTTCACCGAGGCGTTGGCGTTCTCGTAGGCATACCGCTCATCCGCGTTAAAGCGGAAACGGTCGTGGCTGTAGTAGCCATTCAGATAGAGGTTGTTCCGCTCGTCGAACTTATGGTTAATCGTGGCGTTCAGGTCGTAGAACCCGGCGTTGCCATCCTTATAGCCGCTCTTCTCGGGGAGTTTCTTCAAGATCCAGTCCGAGTAAGTGGTACGTCCGCCCACGATAAAGGAGGTCTTCTCGGAGAAGAGAGGCCCCTCCAAGGTAAGGCGGCTGGTCAGCAAGCCGATGCTCGCCGATCCCTTGAACTCCTTCTTGTTACCCTCCCGGCTGTTGATGTCGAGTACCGAGGAGATACGTCCGCCATACTTGGCGGGGATGCTGCTCTTGTACAGCTCCATGTCCTTCACCACGTCGGGGTTGAAGACGGAGAAGAAGCCGAACAGGTGGGTCGGGTTATAGACCGTGCCGTCGTTGAAGAGGATCAAGTTCTGGTCCGTCGCCCCGCCCCTCACGTTAAAGCCGCTAGAGGCCTCGCCCACCGCCTTCACGCCGGGGAGCGACATGACTACCTTCATGATATCCACCTCCCCGAATGCCATCGGTATATTCTTTATATCCTTCACCTTCAGGCGTTCCACTCCCATCGTCGTATTCCGCACGTTGGCGATCTTCTCGGAGGAGATCGTGACCTCCTTCAAGGTGTAGACCTGTTCCTCCAGCTCTATATCCAGCTTGCCGTCGGAATAAAGCATGATCTGCCGCCGGGTGTCTTTCATGCCCATGCCTTGGATGTACAGCTCGTGCCGTCCGGGAGGGAGGCGCAGCGTATAATAGCCGTAAGCGTCGGTAGTGGCCCCGATCATCGGGTCCTTCACGAACACGGCCACGCCCACCATCGGCTCGCCGGTCTTGAAATCGCTAATATTGCCGGTCACCGTGACCCGGTCCGCCGCCTTGCCCGAGGCGTCGCCGATCTCGTAGACCTTGTTCTCCGAGGTAGCCTTCTGCTGCTTCCGGCCCGCCATCAGGGAGATACCGGAGCCTTCCTCGTCGCCATCGCCCTCTCTCCGCTTCTCCCGCAGGAAGAAGTTCTCGGGCAGGGAGGTCATCAAGGTGTTATCTCTCAATACAAAGAAGGCGCCGCCATACGAGGATACTTGGAAGGGAGTCCCCTCCAACGCACGCCGCAACGCCACCAAGGGCTCTTCCTTCTCACTGTGTACGCTAACGACCATGGAGTCCGTCTCCAAGGGTTGCCGGTAGACGGGCTGTCCGGTCTGCCGCTCGATAGCGTCGAACACGACATTTAAGGTTACTTGCCGGAAATCCAGATCGACCGTCCGCTGCGCCCTCGCCGTCCAGCCGGACAGCAGGCACATTACCATACCGATATATAGGCTCTTTCTCATGGGATCTCGTTTAACTGTTCATACTGTCTCACCACGGCTACGATGGCTTCCTCGGGAGCGTGCTTGAAATCCAGCTTTCGCCGCTTGATATACCGGGCCAGCTCTTTTTTCTTGGACTTGAGGACCTTCAACACGGAGCCTTTGCTCCTCACGGTATAGTAAACACCCTCCTTCCGGATATAATATTTTACGGACTGATCGAAGGATTCATCGACCTGCATATCTTTTATCGTTTTAGATAATATACAAGACCATTTCCCCAGCACGGTACACTTCCCTTCATACAACCGTAGGTAATAACCTTCCGGCAAGTTGCCCGACCGCTCGTCCGGATACCTGTAGAAGATATCGTACCCATGAAACTCTGCGTAGTCTACCCGATCGCTCGGCAAGACGATATTATAGCGATTGTCCGGAGAGAGCAGTAATAACTCATTCTTGTACAGGTCTAAGCGCATTTTCACGCCCTTGTAGAGAATGCCTTCGAAGCTAAGATCCCCGGATACGTATTTCTCGCTCTTCAAATAGGGGTGATTTCTTATCGAGGTGGGATATTTTAATTGCTCCTTCCCATGGTAGATCACGGATTGGCCGGCGGCGGAAGAGACATAGTCATCCACCGCATCTTGTGCCCTAGCCGTAACGATAGCCAACGCGCATACGCATAAAAACCCCAGAAGCTTTCTCATAAGATCCAGATTTAAAGTTTCATGCCAAATGTAAGCATATATATCCGACAAACCAACAACTTCCGAGGAATTATCACGTGGATAATATACCTTTGCGACGTTTTTAACTTTAACAATTAATCATATATGAAAAAAAATCAGTTTCCGGGAAGCGGAAACAAGCGTGAGAAAGCTGCTGGATAGTTTGGAAAATGCCCAAAAGGCATGGGTGGACTTGAAAAAAGACGCGAAGGGGGCGCATAAGTTGTTTAAAGACTACCAGCCGGAGGAGGATCTGGTTAAACGGGAGAAGATCATCTACACGGGCTCTGTGAAAGACTTCGTGCGGCTGACGCTGCCCATCCTCGATGACCAACGTTTCCGGGTGAACGGGCAGACGAACCGGGAAGCCATGATACGGGCGCTGGACGAGGTGTTCGAGATACACCCCAACGGCTGCCCGGAGCCAAGGAGCTTCCGGAGCATCCTCTCGACGGCGCAGGAGGAATACGGGAAAGCGCATGAATAACAAGCTTCCCGTTTTTCACAACAAAAGTTAAAACTTGGGAGGCGTCCCAAAGCGCCTCCCTACCTTAGCGGCATCAAGCCAGAGACACTGGCTCTTTTTTTATCACTTAAAAATATAGTATGATAAACACGTCATTATTCGCCCTTTTCGGACGATACAAGGGAGACGCCTCGCTAGCGGGCGTACTGGAAAACATCCAAAGAGGAACGTACAAGCAGTTCATCGACGAGACGCGGGAGGCGCTAGCGTCGGGCGATAAGGAACTGGCCGCCAAACTAAAGAAAAAACTGCCCGCTTTCACCCCACAGGCCACCTACTCCGGGAAACGCCTCGACCCTCACATCACCCGCTATAACCAATTGGTGGTACTCGACATCGACCACGTAGGGGAACGGGAGCTGGAGCGTATCACCCCGCTCGCCACGGAAGCGCCCTACACCGTGGCGTATTTCCGCAGTCCCAGCGGCGATGGGGCGAAACTCATCGCCTACGCCGCCACGGACGAGACCGCCACGCCGGGTAATCACCGGAGGGTCTACGAGGCCATGAGCCGTTGGTACGCCGCCCGGCTCGGCGTGGAGCTGGATACCTCGGGCAGCGACATCGGACGGCTTTGCTTCGTATCGGACGATCCCACCCTATACCTCTCGCCTGCCTACCGCCCTTGGCTGGAGGGTACCGGCGAGCTACCGGAGGGCCTCGCCCCGCTACCCCTTACTTGGAAGGAGGAGGTTAGCGAGACGGCTCCCGGGGCGAAGGAAAGGAAGGTGGCCTCGCCACTGGAGAAGGCACGCCGGACCGCCGAGCGGAAAGGCGCCTACGCCGAGGGCAACCGCAATAACTTCATCTTCGTCATGGCCGCACGGGCGAACCGGCTGGGCGTGAAGCGGGCTGAGATGGAGGCTTACGCCGCTACCGCCTTCGCCGACTTGCCGGCGGAGGAGCGCCTCGCCGCCATCGAGAGCGCCTACAGCCACGTGGAGGAGCACGCCGCCGAGACGAGCGCCGCCACCTCCCGGAAAAAGGGCGGGGGCCCGCTGGACGTGGTCGCCGTGGAGAATTATATATCCGAGCGTTTCCTCACCCGCAAGAACGCCGTGAGGGGGTACGTGGAGGTAGCCACGAAGAAAAAGCGGAACGGTCAAAAGCCGGTCTTCAAGCCGGTGACCGACTACTGGGTGAACTCGCTCTGGCGGAGTCTCCTGAAGGACGGCCACTACTGCTCGCATAACGACATCCGGGCCATACTGATGTCGGACTTCAGCGAGACGTTCCACCCTTTCCGCTCGTATTTCGAGGGGCTGGCCCCGTGGGACGGGGTGACGGACTGGATCGGGCAGCTGGCCGATACCGTGGGCACCACCCGGCCCGCCTTCTGGCGGGGTTGCCTCAAGCGCTGGCTTATCGCGCAAGTGGCCGGCTCCATGGAGCTAGGCGTGGAAAACCATACCATCCTGCTACTGGCCGGCGGGCAGGGGCTGGGCAAGACCTCGTGGCTGCGGAACCTCGTGCCGCCCGAATTGCGGGACTATCTTTTCACGGGCAATGTCAATCCCTATAGCAAGGGTTTCCCGCAGATGATGGTGGACTGCCTCTTGATCGTCATCGACGAGATGTCCGGCCAGAGCTACGCCGATCTGAACCGCCTCAAGGCGCTCACCTCCACCGGGGTCATCTACCTGCGCCGCCCGTACGGACACTATGCCGAGACGCAGATACGCCACGCCTCCTTCGCCGCCACGGTGAACGACTTGCAATCGCTGCCGGACGATAACGAGTCTCGCCGCTTCCTCTGCTTCGAGGCCACACGGATCGATTACCAGTCGCCCGTGCGACACGCCGACATCTACGCCCAAGCTCTCGCCCTCTTCCGCCGGGGCGAGAAATACTGGTTCTCCGGCGAAGACATCCGGAAGATCAACGAGAACAACGAGACCTTCCGCCAGCGAAGCCCCGAGGAGGAGTTGTTCTTCACCTATTTCCGCAAACCGGAGCGTTTCGACACGCCACAGTATCTTACGGCGAGCGATATTATGACGAAACTAAGTGTATTTACACGTATCACGCCGACACGTTCCAATATAGTTACGTTGAGCAAGGTGCTGAAAAAACATGGTTTTAAGCTCACGAAAACTAGAGGAAAACTACTGTTTGAGGTCGCCGAGATCACCTCGGAACAGGTAAAAGCCAATTTTTTGCGCCCTAGGCAAGAGGAAGAGGATAGAGCCCAAAAGGAGAATGATATCTTTAAGGGTCAAGAAGATAAGCCGGAATAAAAACTGACTTTCTAAAATGAGCAGGGCGCAAAAGGCGCAAAAAACAGTGTCTGGAAAAACATTTTACAAAAAGATAAATATATATCACACTATAGCAGTGTGATGAAAAAATATATTTACAAGAAAAGTTTTATATAGGCACGTAAAGATGCGCCTTTTGCGCCCTAACCCCGGCACCGATATTCGTCGGGATTAAGAAACATGACCGGAAAACCAATGAGATACGGTCGCTAAGTCAATGGAATCCGTCTTGCGTTCCATTGACTTAGCGCCCCTATTCCACCCGGATACCATCCGGCTCTCACGGCTCGCCGAGCGACTCGATGATGGCCCGCACCATGGCGGGCGAATAGACCCGCTCGCCCTCGTGATAACCCAGCGAGAGGAGGCGACCGGGCAGGCCGGGATAGATCGTTATCCAATGTTGCAGCTTGCGGTGGGCCGAGCGGGGATGCAGATCGGGCAGGTACCTCGGCCAGCTCCATCCGCCCGTACGCTCGTATCTTGAATGTCGTTTCCATATCCTAAAGATAGTGAATCTCCGGCATATATCCATCATGGATCAACCATTATTTCTCGGTAAATTCTTCATCATTTTATCGAAATCACTCTCCAACTGCTGCATTTCCCTTTTTCGATAGATATTGAATTCTTTCTCAGCTTTTTCAACAGCCTGCCTATGAGATACCGAACCTTTCCCTTCGAGTAGTTTGCGCTGAAGCATTATTATTTGATTATCAAGTGCTTTTATCCAATCAGACATCCTCATTTCCCGCATTTCAAGTGCTTGAAATTCCGCAAAGTCAAGAAACTGGGATACAAGGAGATTCAACCGTTTCAATTCGTTTTCGGAAAGATAGTTCTTGGCTATTTTAACATCATCCCGGGTTATATAATTCCCTTTGAAATTTGTCATACCAACCATCGGTTTATCGCTATCTACTCGTTCATAGATTATTTCGGCAGCAGTATGTTCATGAACCGCATAATGAAGCTTGTTCTGAACGGTGGCAAAAAACTCCCGTGTCATATCCGCACGAGGGTCATAATCAATGGAAGTGGCATAAATATCCGTTACCTGTTGGTAAAAATTACGTTCGGAAGCCCGGATATCACGGATACGTTGCAATAATTCCCTAAAATAGCGATTTCCTCCTTGCTTCAACCGTTCATCATCCATCGTGAAGCCTTTTTGGATATATTCGTGCAATCGTTCTGTCGCCCACCGCCTGAACCGTGTGGCCACCTGCGACTGTACCCTGTATCCCAACGCAATAATCACATCAAGATTGTAATGGTCTATATTACGTTGTACTTGTCGTTGCCCTTCTTTGCGAACTAACAAGAATTTCTTGTGAGTTGCCTCGCTATCCGATAATTCATTGTCTGAAAATATATTCTGGATATGTGAGGCTATATTTTGCTGGGTCGTATCATAGATCTCCGCCAACTGTTGCTGGGATAACCATACATCATCGTTAGCAAAGCGGGCATTGACTTTCGTCACCCCGTTTTCGTCTTGGTATATCACTATGTTGTTTATGTTCTGTTCCATATTTTCCTAATCATAGAAGTTCTTCCCACAATGCGAAGATAAACTATTTCAATACAAAAAGTGAGTGTCTTCAAAGAATTTCGCAAAGGCACTTCAATTTCTTCACTTATAATTCACCCGAAATCACCCTAAGTCACCCAAAGCGACAAAGCCCCCACGCCCTGCCGTATCTTTGTATCAACATTAAAAAACAACACATTATGATCCGCTACAAGAAGTATCAAAACAAGAACGAGAAGAACGTGACAACCTTCAACAAGTGGTACGCCCGTGCCGTATGCGAGGAGACGGTAGACATCGCCGCCTTGGCCGAGCACATGTCCACCCACAACACCCCCTTCTCCACCGGCGCCATCCACGGCATGCTGAAGGACATGGTGAATTGTATCAAGGAGCTGCTGATGGACGGCAAGAACGTGAAGATAGACGACCTCGGCATCTTCAGCGTGGGTATCCGCTCGAAGGGGGCCGTCACGCCGGAGGATTTCTCCACGCAAGGCAATATCATCGGCGTACGCCTTCGTGCCCGTGCCACGGGCAACCTCTCCAGCGCCTCGCTCAAGCTGACGGCCAAGCTCCGTGAGTACACCGAGTACTCGAACGGAGAGGTGACCCCGGGCGGGGGCGATTCCGAGAGCCCGGACGAGATTTAGGGAATTGAAAATTGAGAATTGAAAATTGAAAATTAAGTGGTATGGAGATTTCTGTTTTTATACGTGAATACGCTCCGCTGGCTGGGGAGGCCGGGCGGGCGTTCCGGATCGATCCGGTGGTGATCTTGGCACAGGCGGCCATCGAGACGGGTTGGGGCGAGAGTACGCTCTGCCGGGAGTATCATAACTTTTTCGGCATCACGGCCTACGGGCTGCCCAACGTATGGTGGACCGGCCGGTGGACGGAGCTGTCGCCCCGCTCGCTACGTTTCCGGATCTACCCGGACGATAAGTGCTCGTTCATGGATTACTGCCGCCTGCTTCGCTCGGCCTATCCCCGGGCGGCCGACATGAGCGCCAACCCTACGGCCTTCGCCAAGGAGATCGCCTACAGCCCCTACATCAGCGAGGTGAACGGCGACAACCGGGAAGCCTATCGTAAGCTGATCGTCCAGCTTTGCCGAAAAATCAGCTCGCAACTATCAATCGTTAATCAAAAGGGCGGGCAGATGCCGTCCCTATCATCAACTGTCAACTAAAATGAAATACCTTGAACTCATCCTCCGTTGCCTCACGGCGCTCCTCCGGGTCATCTTCCCGCAGCATCCCCCTGTTCCCGAAACGACAGACGCTACCGGCGCTGCTCCTTCTCCTGCTAGCCCTCCTCTCCCTCCTCATGCGGGAGACGGAGGTGACGCTAGCGGCGATCGGCGCCTCGCTGACGCTCTTCCGCCACGACGGCACCCCTCCTCCCCACCGCCCCCCGGGGCGGACTGGCTGGGTATCTCCGGCTACACCCTCCTCATAGCGGGGTGCGCAGGGTGCCTCTTGAAGTACTGGGGTTATTAGAGGAAATGGGAATTTGAAGAATACTATTTTCTTCAAGCAAAAAGGGTATGCCGTGATGCATACCCTTTAACTTTTATTAAACCATCTATTCCTTTTGTGGTTATAAAAGAACATATAACCATCAATTATTCAAGACAAACTCTTTAAGAGCAAGAATCTGTAAGCACCATTCAAAATAAAAACGATAAGGAAGTCCCCTGCCTTCCTTATCGCCATAAACCTTTAGTTTCTCCAAGCTTCCGGCTGTACCAAGTACGGAGTACCTGTTTCCGGATCTGTACCCAAAGTCAAGATCTCATCGTCAGGAACGGGCAACATTGTCTTATTTGCCGGCAGGTAAGAGGCACCCGCAAACTTAGAGATATACTGTTTCTCATAGTCCACATAGGCTTTCAACTCACTAGCCATCACATCACCACCCCAACGGGACAAATCGAACCAGCGCTCACCTTCCATAGCCAACTCTAACTTACGCTCCATGCGAATCGCCTTGATACAAACATCTTTGTTTGAGAATGCGGCATGTGAAGAAGGATATTCGGCAATCTTATAATTAGCGGCTGGAGTCCCATCATCTAACTTAACAATATTAACATCCAAAGCCGCACGACGACGAATCTTGTTAACCTGCTCCATCGCACCTTTCAGATTCCCAGCGTTAGCCAAGCATTCAGCATATAATAAAGTTAAGTCACGAACACTTAAATATTGCAAGTTCATAGCAGAACCCGGTGCCCAACCACCATACAACGCTTTCATACCAGCCGCATTCTCCGCACTACTATAAACATGCTTCTTCGGCATAAAGATACCACCATTCGTAGCATCTCGTACCCATCCATTCTCTGGGAATCCCCAATCCTTATAAGGAATACCAAAACGACCTACAGCAAAATCCAATCGAGGATCGACCGCAATGTTATTATCGTTAACGGCTAGCACAGCATCTTGGGAACTATCGGAGTTACGAACAGATACACTCTTCTTCGTACGATATTCACCGTTCAAGTAAGGAAGGCCATTCGCATCTACTTGGAACGAATTCACCAACTCAAAAGAAGGCTGGTAGAAACCACAACATCCACCGGGACCCGTATTATGCGGATATGCTAAACAGAAGGCAGCACCTCCCATATTCTCTGCCGCATTTGAATATTGTACCGCAAAAATAGATTCCTTACCATTTTCTGTCAAAGCATTGAAGTTATTGTCCAGATCATCTTCCAGTCCATAAGCCATACCCTTAGACGTAACACCATTCGTCAACACATCCGCTAAGATAGGTTGCGCTTCCGCCAAATCACCATGCCACATCAAGATCTTAGCCTTCAGAGCCTTCGCAGCGGACTTATTCGCCCGGCCAACCTCACCAACAACCTCAGGATCATCTGATAAATTCGCTATAGCATCATCCACGTCGGCAACGACCAAGCTATAGATATCTTTGTCATTATGCACCTTTGGGTCATTCTCTTGATTAGTCTCATCAATATAGGGGAGATAAACACCAAACACACGCATTCCCTCGAAATAAGCCAAGGCTCGTAAGAATTTCAACTCGCCTTTACGCATTTGGCGAATTTCCTCCTTCATATCCTCCGCATTTTCCAAGACCTGAAGAGCCAAGTTAACACGTTTGCTCATTTGATACACCCAAACCCATTTTTGCTTGATATAGCCATTGGTCGACAATGTATTATACAATTCTATCTCATTCACCGTAGATTGGTCGTTAGGGTCTGATCCCTTGTTAGCATCACCCCCATAAATACCACCCCATACCCAGTTAAACGGAGAAGCTTGATAGGGATCGTATCCTTCCACAGGAGAGGCTAAACCCGCATAAGCACTAGTAACCAGCAACTCCACACCTTGAGCATTCGCCAAAGCCTCCGGGGTCAAAACTCCTTGCGGCTCCTTTCCCAAGAAATCATCGCCACAAGACCCTAAAGTCAGCATACTGGCAAAAGCCAACGCTAATATATATTTGTTGTGTTTCATAATAAAATTCATTTTAAAAGTTAATCAAATCCCTAAACATTAGAAAGCGAAATTTACACCGAACAAGAAACGCATCGTTGAAGGCCATCCACCCATATCAACACCTCTCTGTAGGTCTCCCCCACTTTCTTTGCCCATATCCGCATTCGTATATTCCGGATCCAATCCAGAGTAACCGGTAATAGTCAGCAAATTCTCGGCTTGTACATACAAACGTAAGTTTTGGATACCCACCTTAGATAACACGCTCTTCGGAAGCGTATAACCCAAAACCACATTCTTCAAACGCAAGAACGAAGCATTCTCTACGTAATAAGAGTTCGAGAATTTACCAGAATAACCATCGTTCGAATCCAAGATCGGCAAAATGGCATTGCTATTATCAGCACCGGGAGTCCAAGATTGATCACGCATACGCTCAGACTTGTTACCGTTGAACATCCAGAAGTCCGTAAAATATTTCGTATTGTTAAACAGGTCATTGCCAATAGTTGAATACCAGAACATCGTGAAGTCCCAGTTTTTCCAAGTAACCGTAGCGTTTAAGCCAGCGATCAAATCAGGATGGGGAGAACCGATGAACGTACGGTCTCTTTCCGTCAACTTACCATCCTTATCCACATCATCAAACTTAAATTTACCGACCCAAGCCTTGGCGGACTCAGCGTTCAATCCGGATTGTCCTAGAGGCGGCAAGGCCAAAACCTCGTCAACGTTCTCATAGAAACCATTCACCTTGTAACCATAGAACTCAGAGATAGCATGTCCTTTCGTCGTACGGGTCACGTTTCCATCCAAGCGAGTTCCCGCTCTCCACAAAGAGGCATCATCCGACTCCGAGATACGCAGTACCTCGTTCTTATAATGGGAAAGGTTCAAACTTACGTCCCAAGACCAATCACCTTTTGAATCTCTATAATTCAAGTTCAAATCGACACCCGTATTCTTGATATCACCGAAATTGATATATGGTTTCTTGATCTCCGGGTTAGCAAACGCTGAATATTGAGCCTCGATCAACATATCCGTTGTCTTCTTCCAATACCACTCAGCACCAATATTGAATTTACCATTTAAGAAAGTAGCGTCCACTCCGACGTTCCACATCTCTGTAGACTCCCACTTGGTATCCTCGTTTCCATATTTATCTAAGATGAAACCTGTTGTAGTAGAATTATTCTGTCCGTTCAAATCGTAGTCAGAACGTTTCGGGTAAGTTGCAAGTTCCATAGCATAGTTCGTAATACGAGGAACCTCAGAGTTTCCTGTCTGTCCATAACCGACACGCAACTTCAAATCGTCCAACCAATCTCTCGTACTTTCCATGAAATCCTCTTGGGAAATACGCCAACCTAAAGAAGCGGATGGGAACACACCATAACGATTAGATTTTGAGAAACGAGATACACCATCCCGACGGATGATACCTGTGAACAAATATTTATCATTGAAAGAATAATCTACACGGCCGAACAAGCCAAACAAAGCAAACTCACCCTTATATTCGGAATTCGCCAAACGCTGGTTGTTATTCTCACCCATATTCAGCACCCAACTATTCGTATTATCCTCAAACAAATAATTGTAACGACGACCGGTCAACTTGCGTCCCAGACCGTCACGGATAGCCTCCGTACCTAACAGAACGGTAAGTTTATGGATATCATTAAAAGTCTTGTTATAGGTCAACGTATTCGTCCATACCCAACGATAATTAAACTCACTTTGTTCCTCAAAGTTATTCTGTCCCATAGACTCTGAGAACTCCGGATTTTTCTTTTCCATGCGATAATAATACCGGTTCGTATAGTCGATACCGAAGTTCGTACGGAATGTCAAGTCCTTGAAAATATCCGCCTCAGCCCATAAGTTACCAAAGATACGGTTGCGAGTATAATAGTTGTCCTTATTACGGACTTGATTGGCTACCGGATTCTGGAAGTTACCCGTACCGGAGAACTTTGATCCAGCGAAATTACCTGCGATATCATATACCGGAACCCAAGGAGAAGCACGATATGTCCACGAATAAGGATTAGATTCCGCTCCATTCGCACTCAAGCCATTATCTTTCGTGAAAGCATACGTTAAGTTCTCACCCACACGTAACCAGTCACGTACATTGAAAGAGGTATTCGCACGCACTTGATAACGCTGATAGTAAGAATCAATTACCGTACCGTCTTGTTTGAAATAGTTTGCGCTTAAGTTATACTGTCCCTTTTCCGTACCACCGGACAAGCCGATCTGGTGATTTTGAATCATGGCGGCACGATCTAACTCATCCCACCAGTCCGTATCTGAGAATGGTGCGTAAGTTGTAGTAGGATAATCATAGTCGCTCGGATCTATTGTAGTAGAACCCTGAGCACCTGATTGTGTCAAGTAATTCGGGATAGAAGGTCTATCCCCCGTACCAAATTGAGGATTACTTGGATAACCTCCGATATCACGCATAGCAATATTATTCTTCTGCGCCTCCCAATCTAGGTTCAAGCGATCCATAGAATTCAACACGTCATATTTCTTACCCGTCTTCTGGACACCAATATAACCGTCGTACGTTAATCTCGGTTGCCCGCTCTTCGTACCTTTCTTCGTCGTGATCAAGATAACACCGTTCGCAGCCTGCGCACCATAGATAGCGGCAGAAGAGGCATCCTTCAATACCTGCATACTCTCAATATCGTTCGGATTCAAAGTACTTAGATCCTGATTACGTGTTGACACGCCGTCAATTACGTATAATGGGCCGTTATCATTAACCGTATTGATACCACGAATACGAACCATTGAAGGAGAACCCGGAGAACCGGTCTGACCGATATATACACCGGCCGCCTTACCTTGCAACTGCTGGGTAGCGGAAGATCCGGAAGATGCCAAAAGGTCCTTCGTATCGACTACTGCCACGGAGCCTGTGATATCTTTCTTCTGCTGCGTACCGTAACCTACTACTACGACCTCATCAAGGTTTTGCGTATCTTCTTTCAATGTCACATTTACCACTTCTCCCGAAGCAGGAATTTGCTGAGATACATAACCAATGTAGGAAACGACTAAAATGGAGTTGGGCTCAACTTCCAAGGAATACTTACCGTCAAGGTCGGTAATCGTACCGTTTGTAGTACCTTTTACTACAACATTTACACCCAAAAGGGGTTCACCCTTTGCGTCAGTTACCGTACCGGTAACTTTCTTAGCTTGTTGGGAGATGGACACATTCGCGTTAGACGCATGGATTGGAGGGGTTACACCCGCACCGACCATAAGGAAACAAAGTGCCAAACCCAGCCCGCTTTTAACAAAAGCCAACTGTTTGTTCATCATAACACAAAAATAGGTTAACATTAATAATTATATCCACTCTTCGGATACGGGTACAAATATAAATTATTATTCTTAATAAACAACAATAGTATGCATATTTTTTTCACATTCCCTTGAACTTGCGGATATGTGTTCGTACAAATAGCTATTATAGACCCAATAAGGCTTATTCTTGTTAACAAAAAGACACCTTCACAAGAATCAACAATATGTTAAAAACCGCATAAAAAAAATACAATCTATTCCTAATTTTTCCGAAGACTTTTAAACCTTATTATCAATCTACAGCACGGTAAACGAGTCTCTTGGGCCATATAAAACAAAAGAGGACGCCGTTTTACCGACATCCTCCTAAGCTCTTATCGCATTAGATCCATGAGCCTTACCGGCTGCCGGCTATCGATTTACTCACGATATTCGTTACGGCCTCTTGCATCTTCTCGATGACGCCGCTGTTTTCCATCCCGTATTCGGAGGCGATCGTCTCCAGATTCGGGGAACCGATCCAAACCTTGCCGTCCGCATCTTCCCAAACGGAGATACGTAGCGGCAGCTCCAAAGAGATAGACGGATCTTGCTGCATCAATAAAGTCCCGACTTTCGGCGAGCCGAAGACGATCACCTTATTCGGAGGCAGCTTCATCCCTACCTCGCTAGCGTTTCGCCCATGATCGAACACGGCGAACACGGAACCTCCTTGAGACTTGATAATCTCCTCGATCCGCCGCATCGTCTCATCCACGCTAAACGGGCTTACCGCTTTATCCATCAAACGATTCTTTTTCTCCATGGCTGTAATTTTCTTTAGTTTTGTCAAGACAGGAGTCTTGACCGTCCGTACGCTCGACTTCCGGTCATTATTCAGCTGCTCATAAATAACGATTTTATTCTCTCCTTTGTTCAGCCATACGCCCGGTATGTAAAGCGTTTGCTGAGGGCCGGCGTACCAATAGCGACCGATATTGATGCCATTGATGAAAATAATGCCCTTTCCCCAATCCTCCATATCGATAAACGTATCGCCGGTATCGGACAGATGGAAGGTTCCCTCGTAGAGAACCGGCTTATTCCCCAACGCCGCTACCTCGGGCGAGCCATTCTTATAGACATAAGGTTCGCCGGAGACCAAAGCCGGCATCCGGTCCATCGGGAGCTTGTACATCTTCCAGTCCGATATCTCGCTGCCGTTAATCTTGACCGAGCTGATGATCCCCTTCGTATTGCGTACGATCTCCTCGCCATAATTGATACGCCCCATGTTCTCCACCAAGATGTCCAAGGTAGCGTTGAACGGGATATCGATTTCCATCGCATATTGGTTGAAGCAACGGTTTAACTCGCCGACACGCTCGCCATCCACGTAGATCGTAGCGTAATCACGCAAGCCCGGTATCTCCAAACGGCCTTTCAGGGGTTGGTTGAAATGGGTAGAGTACAAGACGTAGCCGTATCCTTGGTTCAATTGCTCGAACGTGAGAGGTGTCGGAGACGCTACC
>OHBC01000596.1_pt1 | contig 14984 bp, 20 predicted proteins | sample 1577331 | NCBI WGS metagenome assembly OHBC01 (sample SAMEA3879570, study PRJEB24766) | human gut metagenome | biome: human-associated habitat; feature: feces | place: USA | collected 1985/1987
GTAACTATGTGGCTTTCAGCCACATTCGTGGCAAAGTCGTGAATAATTCAGGTTATATCATGCAGGAAGCTCTTTTTCTATATTTGGTTTCAGAGGCACACATAATCTCCGGTTTGCACGATGTTACAATATGTCTGATTTTATGTGTTGTGCGCCAGTTACAGATTTAGGATTACAAAGCAGTCAGGTCAGTCAAGAAATCCTCAAAGCGTTTCCTTTTTATTAGGATTTTTACACCATTCTGGATCACTAAACCGGAATCCATGTGGTCAGCAATGATCCTTCGCAGCTTTTTTTCGCCGATATTAAAATACTCTGCCGCTTCTTCAATCGTAAGACAGAACTTATCTTTTACCTGGACTTGCTTCTCACAAGTCATTTTGTACCTCCCTTTCACAATAAGAAAAACTTGATATTTTCAGAGCAGGCTAAACGGACGGCTGCTGGCACAGCTCCACGGGAGTCTCACCCCGGCCCATGCTTGTGGGTACGGCGCGCAATGCTTTGTGGGCGTTCAACGCGCGAGTATCTTTAACCTGTCCTGTATGTCATGGCCCACAGACCGCCACGTCTGTTTTGCGGTCAGTGTTTATCGCTCGCTCCCAGGGGAGGTCATGGCGCACCGGACGCATGGCTCGATACAGGACAGAACGTATCCGTCTGCCTTATACTGCGCCGGCGGCCTCCCGCCGGGCTTTCTTTGTCAAGGTCCGTCAGGCTTCATGCCGGACCGTCGGGACAGTGAAAGGGAGAATAAGCCTGTCCCAAAGGTTTTAGACCGGCAATACCTTGAAGCCTGTTACAATGCTATGGATCAGCTTTGCTTCAAGCCTGAGCCGCATATCTTCATCGACGCACAGATATGTATTACCGTAATCGTCTTTCAGCGGCCTGGTTGCAAGCGCCCGGATGTAACTCTGATAGTGGGCGACTACGGCGGCAAGGGCGTCCTCGTCGCCATTCACAGCCGCCAGGATCACAGGAACCGGGATTGGCTTCACTCGTCCGGCCATTCAAATCCCTCCTTCACCAGATACTCGCGCAATTCTTTCAGTGTAGCGTGCCGCCGCTTCGATACGGCCTGATGGACGATGTTCAGCTTTTCGCTGATCTCACGGTCCGTCATTCCCAGGAAGTAGGACAGCAGGATCACATCCCGCTTGCCCTCCGGCAGCTGCGCTAAGGCGTCGGCCAGAATGTTGCCGTTCACGACAACCGGGAGTCCCTGCACGTCAAAGATATATTCGTCCATAAAGTGCTTGTCCCATACGGCGGTCTGTTCCAGCTCGGAGGCGGTCAGCTCGCCCAGGGATTTTTCCTGGTCCCGGAGGTGGGCATATTCACGCTGGATATGCCGGGCCTCATTCTTCAAAACCTTGACACAGAAAGCGCCAAACTGATTCTGAATACGCTGCTCATAGGAGTCTTTCATTTTCTCACCTCCCTTCGCAGCCCGCAGGTGCGGGGGTGGTGATTTCCTCCCTTTCGCCTCAGTAATCCAGGGATGGCAATTTTGGCAACCGCGAAAGGAAGAAAATTTTTATGAAAGGCTCCGCTGTATGACGGAGGCTCGCATAAACAAAAAAAGGCGCCCGTCTGCAAAACGCAGATAGACGCTAATGAATTAACCGAAGTATTTACATGATTACACAGTTCATATTTATAGGCGAAGCAGGTCCCGGCGGTGGCCGGACTTTTTTTGACAGGTTAGGGGGATGGAAAAAGAACAAGGACACGGTGATACCTCCTGGACACCGCCGTATCCTTAAAAAAGGGTGACTTTAACACACCCCCCGTAGTCTCATTTTTCAAAAAGAAAACGGCGGCTTGAAATTTGTTATTTCAAAACCGCCGTAAGGCTACTGTATTTTGTTTTGGCGCATGAATATCCAGCCGCCGAAACAACGGTTTTTTTATATGCCGTTGGGCGGTTGTTTTCATTTAGATTGCATTGAGTTCCTGATTAAAATAAGTGATATTTATAATCACTCCCAGCGGAAACACTTGATAGCTATTCCTATACAAACCATAGTCACCACAACCATAACGATTATTGGCGTTAAGATATTTTCTGTCGACAGGCCGAGAGAGGTTGCTTTCATAAGCTGAATACCTTGTGTCAGCGGAAAAACACTTATGACCTTTTGCATTGCAGAGGGCATGACCTCAATAGGAAGTGTAGCGCCGGAAAAAATCAGCATGGGGAAATAAAGAATACAGGCGATTACACTTGCACTTTTTGCGGTCTTTGCAACACCTCCAACCATTAAACCAATGCTTAATGTGGAGAAAACCGTGAGAGCCCAACTCCCAAGAAATCCAAACCATGAGCCATGTATGGTAACATCCCAAAAAATTTTTGAAGTCAGAATGAGCGTAACCATTGATACCAGGGTATATAGTACATAAATAAGAAATTCAACGATTAACAGCAGAACTGGACTGATCGGAGTTACTTTGAACCGCTTTAATATTTTTCTTTCACGGTATTCAGAAACCACAAGGGGCAACCCCATTAAACCGCCGGCACAAATGGAAATAGAACAAAGCGCTCCTAAAGATTGGTCCATAAAAGAATATGCTACGCCCTCTGCGGCTGGCTTTGTTCCATAGATAAAGCCCAAAATTACCAGTACAACCGTAAGCGTCAAATAAAACAGTGTATAGAAAAATAACCGCTAACCTTTTACACTGAAAGATTAACGATTATTGACAGAGTTCCTTTACCATGGGATTCCAGGGTAGGTAATCATCCAGATATTCGGGATGTTCCAGGAAAGCGCTTCCCGGCATGTCCGCCAGGATATATTTTATATATTTCATTGGAGCAAGACCATTTGCTTTGGCAGTCTCAACCAGTGTATAGATCCCCGCACTTGCGGCGGCTCCTTTCGGACTTCCTGCAAACAGCCAGTTCTTTCTTCCGATCACGAATGGACGGACGCAGTTTTCTGCAAGGGAATTACTGATTGAACAATGCCCATCTTCCAGATAATTGAAGAATTCCTGACGGTTACTTAATGCATAATGGAACGCTTTGGAAAGTTTGGATTTTGGCAGTTCGGAAGCAGCACTTTTCTCTGCCCACGCCCAAAAAGCCTCGAGAAGTGGTTCCTCGCGGATAAGACGTTCTTTTTTCTTTTGCTCAGGAGAAAGACCCTCCAGTTCGGCCTCTATGTCAAAAAGTTTATTCAGCCGGAGGATCGCTTCTGCAGGTTTTGATGCTTCAGGGGTATGGACATCCTTAGGGAGCGCATCTACAAAAGCCCGGCGCAGATGGGTATAGCACAGGCATCGTTTTACTCTGGAAAGCCCATTGTATCCGGAATAGGCATCTGTGTGGATATAACCCTCATATCCTTTCAGGAATGCTTCCGGATATTTTCCTCCCCGTCCAGGCTGGTATTCAAAATATCGGATAGGATTTTGAGCACCCTTGATGCTGCAGTAAACCCACATATAAGAATCGGAAGTATTCTTCCGCCCAGGTTCTTTCAGCACCTGTACATGGGTTTCATCGATATGCAGATATCCCTGTTTCAGAAGTTCCTTCCTGAGACGATGAACGATATGCTGGAGCCAGTCCCGGTAGACAACCAGGAGCCAGCTTGACATGGTCGCCCTGCTTAAACGCAATCCCAGAGCCTCCCACTCTTTTTCCTGACGGTACAGTGGAATGCCTAATTCAAACTTCTGATGGATGAGCCATGCAAGCGTAGACGCGGATGCCAGGGAATGCATAACGGGGGGATATGGCACTGGGGCTTTCTCCATATAGGGAGTTCCTTTTTTACGGCAGGATCTGCATTCATAAGTTTCACGGTAATGGTCGATCACCTTCAGCTTTGCGGGAATAAACTGTACCTCCGTACGGACAAACTCCTCCCCGACTTTTACCATGGTACTTCCACATTTTTCGCAGATCTGTTCCCGTTCATCCATGGCATGGAGTACCTTGCTGTGGGGAATGTTTTTGACCAGTTCCTCCCGCTGGCCGGCATACTTCCTTTTACGGAGATGTTTTTCCACTTCAACAAGATCCGGTTCGGGTGAATCGGGATCAGCGCAGGATTCGATCTCATCAAAAAGAGACATCTGCCCCTCTATTTCGAGAGTAGATGTCTTCTCAGATCTTGTTCCATAAAGTTTTCGGGTCAGGAAATCAACCTGCTCTTTCAGGAGCCGGATCTGCTGTTCCAGTTCTTTGATCTGATCTTTGTACTCCTGTTCCGTGTTTTGCATGGTTTGAAAATCCTTCCGTATCAATGCTTTTATTGTACCATAAAACGGTCAGATTTCCCAGCATTTTTTAGGATTTTCAGAGTTCCTCCGACTTGTGCGGAAGCCATTTTTGGACAGCTTTTGGCTGTTCTGGATTCAAGCCTTCCAGAAGCCAGCGGAGCTGCTGCCCCGATATCTGTTTTGCTTCTTCGCCGGTCCGCGGCCATTGGAGGCGTCCGTTTTCATACCGTTTGTATAAAAGGCAGAAGCCGTCCCCTTCATAATGGACCGCTTTGATCCGGTCAGCCCGCTTTCCGCAGAACAGGAACAAAGAATTGCTGTATGGGTCCAGTTTGAAGTGATACTGGATGATATCAAGCAGCCCATTCAGCTGCTTCCTCATATCGGTGTAGCCGCATCGGATATAGATTTTCTCCACATGGGAGATATCCCCTAGCATGACCGCACCGCTTTCAGGATTGCAGCCAGCAACTCACAGGAAGTATCTGCAAAAACTTCAACCGTTATGGTTCCGATATGGAGTACCGCTGCAGGATCCGAACGGCCAGCATGTTTAATGGGAAGAGAAATTTCTGCAAACTCTGAGGCCGGATCTGGCAAAAGTGTAGTCTGGTCTGCGGGTGGATGAACTCCGTAACTCTTACGGGGCAGATCCTCCAGGGCGAGTTTTCGGATCTTTGCGATCCAGTAGTAATAACTTTTTAAAGAAATGTTATGCTGTTCACACCATGCCTGGTTCGTCAGCCCAGAGGCTCTGCATTGCCGGATCACATCCAGCCAGTATTGAAGTTTTACCTGCTTATTAGGTGTTAAAGAAGAAATGTCCATGAGTTCGCTCCCTTTTTCTGGATTTAAAGTTTTTGGAGTAAGATCTAAAAACTCTAACCCTAAGTTTACAGGAAAACTCTGAAGATTTCGCCACACATTCTTATTTGACGCTTACGTACAACCAAAGGCAAAATAATGGCAAAGATCACCATATTCATGTTTCGGATATTAAGTTTCAGTTCATTTTTTAATAGAGTTCTAAAAGATCTCATTCGTTTTCTACCTCCTCGCCCGAGAGCATGAGATATGCGTCCTCAAATTTTTCACAGCCACTTTGTACCTTTGCGCCTGCAACGGTTCCACGAAAGACAATGCGGCCCTTTTTGAGGATACATATTTCATCACAAAGAGTTTCGACTTCATCCATAAAATGTGAGGTCAGAAAAATAGTAAGCCCTTTGTCCTTCAATTCTTCAAGTATCTTCCATACGCCACGGCGTGCCTTTGTATCCAGACCTGTTGTAAGTTCGTCCAGAAATACAATCTCCGGATTGGGAATTAAAGCAAGAACGATAAAAAGACGCTGCCTCTCGCCTCCAGACAGGCTTTTTACCGCACTATTTTCTTTTTCTCCAATGCCAAACTGTCTGCATAGTTTTCTCCAGTCGGCTGGAGAAGTGTAGAGACAAGCGGTTTCCTCACATAATTCCGATACTCTGATTTCCGGCTGATAATCACATTCCTGGAATTGCACACCAACTTTCTGAAAAATGCGGCGACGCTCTTTTCTGGGGTCACAGTCAAGAATAGAGACTAAGCCTTTGTTTGCTTTCTTTGTTCCCAGAATACATTCAATCGTGGTACTTTTTCCTGCTCCGTTTGCACCAAGCAAACCGAAAACAGTTCCACGTTTTACAGATAGACTCACATTGTCTACCGCAAGCATTTCTCCATAAGATTTTGATAAATGCTCCACTTTGATTACTTCTTGCATATCGTTACCTCCTTTGTCACAAAAAAAGAATACCACCAACGAAAACATTGGTGGTAAAATGGAGGCTTTAAGAAAATATGAGTTTCATTTTTTGAAGTCGTAAAAGTATTTCATCAGCATTGTTTTCAGCATTCAATAGTGATGAAATGAGCTTATCACATACGGTCATAATATCGGTATCTTCCTTTGGTGTATCCAAGGCCTTTTTAATATCTATATTGGGATTCTCTGATAATTGGCGCAGCATACGAAGAATGGCCTCTAACGAATAATTGGCACACCGTAAACAGCGAATGATTTTTAATCTTTGTATATCTTCATCCGTATAGACTCGATACCCATTTTGTCTGCGCTTTACTGTCAAGAGCCCATTCATTTCCCAGTTCCGTAAAGCGTTCATAGAAATCCCCAGATATTCCGACACTTCTTTCCTCTTAAAAAAGTGTGTATTCTCTGGTATACCGCCGGATAAAATCCGTTTCACAATTTCAATCGCTTCTTCTGCATTCTCACGTTCTTTCTGGACCTGTTTCAGATAATCAGTGGCAATAGAAATCGCCGTGTCAAAATCACCGGTAGCAGATACCTTTATCATTTTGACAATTTTCTTTCTCAAACCATTTTGCAAAACCTCGATCTGAAATGCAAGGCGGGCGAGTCTAAATTGTTCAATATGAAAATCGGTAAATATGCGGTATCCGTTGGATTGTCGTTCGGGTTTTGGAATTAACATCAGTTCCTCATATAATCGTACTGTGTTTGGATGTATTCCTATTATCTTTGCAATTTCAGCAGTTCTGTATGTGTTCACTCTTTCACCTCCGATCTCCAAGAATATACTATCATAACTCAAAAGTCTGGTGTTATAGTAGAGGGTTTTATTATATCGAAACTTGCCTCACCGTTCAAGTGAAATATGAATTATTTTAGCTAATTACAGGAACTCTATAGACATATTCAGACTAAAAAGGGAACAGTAAAATGTAACTGGGTGAATGAATATGTCAAGGAGACCAGTGGAGAAAATCGACTTCCGCCCGTATGGAGCGGCAATCAAAAAAGCAAGGACCGGGCGCAAGGAATCTCGCAACAAGGTGGGAAATGAGATGTTCCTCTCTCCCCGATACCTGGCGAACATAGAGAACAAAGGGCAGCACCCAAGCGTCCAAATCTTTTTGGAGCTTATGGCACGCTACCATGTTTCCGTGGATCAAATCCTTTTCGGGGAGGCAGTGGACGGCAAGACCACGGCACGCCGCCAGCTTGACGCCTTGGCCGATGACCTGAATGATACGGAAATCGGAATCATCATCGCAACAGCGCGGGCCCTCCTGGACGCCAGAGAGAAGGGGGAATAGCCGTGTTCCCGGTACAACTGAACAAAGTATGAAAGACGCTATGAACGGATAAAGTTTGTAGCGTTTTTCTTTGTCAGAAGGTAGCCAAATTCTCCGTTTCCGTATTACTTAGGTACGAAGAAAGAAACGATAGTTATACCGAAAGTTGGATTATCCCGAATCTTCAGAAAAAACCGCTTATTCACCAGCTTTTTATAAAAAGATTCGGGATAACTTTTCCATACTTTTAAGACACTTCCGCTGGGATTGGAACGATATATTCCTAAAATTCGGGATAATCTTTTTTCCTGCATCACAGACCGTAGAGCCGTCTTAGCATATCTTCATCGCTAACCGTGTAATTCACTGATTCCGCATCGGCAAGGCCTGCCCCCATGGCTTTTTCAATCGCTTTCCGCTTGGCTTCCGTATCCGCGTAAGCGTAGATCAACGTTGTTTCAACCTGTTTGTGCCCCAGCCACTGGGAAATCATTGTCAAATCCATTCCATGCTGGTATAAGTGCATGGCCCTGGTGTGCCTCCACAGATGAGGATGAACCCGTTCCGGCACATCGGGGCAGGTTTCCCTTGCCAGTTCCGCATACTTTTGGATGCGGAGCCTTGCCGTATCATCACATATTGCGCTGCGGGAACCTTTTCGCTCTACATAAAAAAGCCATTCTGTTGAAAAGGCACTTTCTCCTTTATGAAATGCACCCATGTAGTTATCCAGATGCTGTACCGTATCCTTCATCAAGGGGACTACCCGGATCTTGCCGCCCTTTCCATGAAGCGTCACAGTTGGTGTTTTGTCAATCCGCAGATCACAGATTTTCACATCCAGGGCCTCCTGAATCCTTGCGCCTGTGTCATAAAGAAAGATCATCAGGAATTGATCCCGCAGTCCCATTTTTGTGCGAGTATCAGGTGCCGCAAACAGAGCCTTGACCGCAGCTTCGGACATATAGTCCACCTCCCGGAAACGCTCCTTTTTCTGAATCTTAATCGCTGCCAGTTCACTGGACAAACTGATATACTCCGGCCTGCAGGCAGAAGCGTAAGTAATAAATGCTCGTATGGCGGCCAGTCTGTTATTCCGGGTAGCAGGGCCTACGCCTTTTTCTTCTGAAAGCCAGTCCAGGTATGCCACTACCATTTCATAACGGATCATCCCAAATGTAACCGACATCATGGGAATCTTTTTCTGTCCCGCTATATATTTCAAAAGCTGGTTCCACGCAGTGCGGTATGCTTTTACGGTATTGCTGCTGGCGTGCCGCTGGTTTGGCAGGTAGATCAGGAGAAAATTCCTCAACAGGCTGAACAGCTGCTCGTCTTTTACTTTTCCCATAGTTCTACCCTCGGAATCAGGCCGTTCATGGCTTCCCAGTCAATCCCGGCTGATTTCACCAGTTTTTCCGGAAGCAGATGGATATAGTACGCGGTTGCCTCCCAATCCTTATGGCCCATGTATGTCTGCAGATAAGGAAGCCGTGAGGAAAGTTCTTTCTTTTCATCCAGCCAGCGGTTCAGGACAGCCGTTGCGAACCGGTGGCGGAGGTCATATACCCGGACGGCAGGAAGAAGGTCTTTGGGAATTCCCGGTTTTGTGCGAGCAAAGAACCACTTAAATTTCCCCTGCATCTTCTGGGCGGAATAGGGGCCGCCATCCGGCGCGGGGAAGAAATATGCGCTTCCCGGAAATGCGGCATCCCGGATGCCGGCATAAGACCTTGCAAGAAAAAGCATGTCCTCCGACATTACGATAGTTCTGCTTTTACGCCATTTTGTTTCAATGATCCGTACTTCTCCGCTGTTCAAGTCAACCTCGTTCCGTTTCAGATGCCTCCCTTCGTTTGGCCGCAGGCCGCAGGTATAAGTCATCCGAAAGTATGTACGGAGCAGATGCGGACGGAATGGGTCGCGTGGATACTGGTAACAGTCGATTTCATGGAACAGCGCTGCCAGCTCATCATCCCCAAACAGATAAGGAATGAATACAGTGCCTCCGGCAGTAAACCGGTCTGGGAGGATATATGCCGCTTTCCCTATGGATTTTTGATATTTCCCCAACGCCCTGACAAAAGCTGCCTTCCCGTGGATGGTCTGCGGTGATTTCCCCGGTTCTGGCTTCAGCCAGTTCAGCACAATGGCCTGGGTAAGCTCCTGCTGGCCGGGATATACTTCAAAGCAACGGCGGTCAAAACTTTTGGCCTTTTCCAGGTAAGTGTTTTCGGAATAACCGAGGGCGCATTTCAAAGCGATCATACTTTCCAGATCCTGTGCAAATCCACTGGCAAACTTATCATTCATCCCTCCAGCCCCCTTTCCAGCGGGATACCTTTAAAATCAAGGGCGCATTCTTTTAAGCTGCTGGTATCCAGGGAAAGGTACTGCCTTGCAGACTTTGGGTCGTCATGTCCCAGGATCTGTGTGATGGTTGTGAGCGGCGTTCCCGTCACCAAAAGCTTTTTTGCCAGCCGCCGCCGGAGTCCATGGAACCCTTTCCCATCAAAGGCATGGCGGTAAATCCCGGCTTTCCTTTGGTATTGCTGAAACATACATCCAATGCTGACCGCATCCGCCAGCCCTGTCCTGGGGGCAATCAGGCGCAAAAATACTTCCGGGCTCTCAGAGCGCGGCCTTGCATTCAGGATATAATCCTGCAAGGCTTCTCCGTCTCCTTAACCAGCGGGGTATAGCTTACACGCCCTGTTTTTCTCTGGGTAAATCGGATTTCGCCCTTCCGCCAGTCAATGTCTGTCAACTTTATCCGGATCAGGTCTCCGGCCCGTAGGCCTGTTGTTGCCGCAAGGAGGATGATGGCGCGGTCCCGTTTTCCCATCTCGCTGTCTGTATCAATCACCCGTAGGATCTGGTCCAGTTCCTCATCCGTTACATAGCTTTGGATTGGCATATCCCGATATACCCGGTAGGAGAAAAGCTCAACACAATCCGGGGCCGGGAGGCTGCTTTCTTTCAGAAATATGTGGAAATGTTTCAGATAGAGCAGGATGTTATGCAGGCTGGAGGTTTTTACTTCCGCCGCCGTTTTCAGGATAAATTCCCGGACCTGTTCTACCGTCACCCATTCCAGGGAAGCATACCCTAAAGATTCAAAGTAATGCAGGTATCTGCGGACTACCCACACCACATCGTCCCTGGTATTCGGGCCATAGCCTTTATAATCCAGGAAAAGGTCGATGAGCTTCTCGCTATCCTCCGAGACCGGATACTTTGTCCCATGCTTTGGCATATTTAAATGCAAGGTTCCCGTCAGATAGAACTCGTCCAGGCGGTTTGCCGCCGATTTTACCCGTTTGTAGTAGTGGATGGAGATTTCTTCCCGATCCAGACGTTCTTTCTGAAGATCCACAAGCTCCCTGGTGATTGCCGGGTCATAGAAACATACGCCTCTTTTTTCATAATAAACGGCAACAGTCTGAAATTTGGGCGTGATATTTCTCCAAATGGTTGCTTCGCTGTAGCCCAGCTTTCTTGCCTCAGCAATGATCTGGGCGATCATCTCGTTAATGGTTTGCTTTTGTGTTTTCATAAGCACAGCCTCCTTGATATAGTCAGGTAAACTTCCTGCTGTAAACTATTATCAAGGATGGATGTATGGGAAGCTATAAGATTATCCCGAATGTTGGGAAGCTTCTGATGAAAAAGTATTGAAACCAGCTCAAAAGGGAGAAAAAGTTATCCCGAATTTTTTGAACGAAATCAGCATGGAAACAGGCTGAAAAATAAGGTTTCGGGATAATCCAACTTTCGGTATAACCACAATTATGCTCCCTTTCAAATAAAAAAGCTAACGATGGGAGACTGTTGGCTCCCACCGTTAGCTCTCCGAGTTCAAACGACCAATCAATCCAATCAACATTATCAGATCGTCGTCAGACAGTTTCCTCATTCCATCAAGAGCCTTCTTGATGAGTTGAGGGTTGTTTTCTTGTGCATCAAAAAATTGAAATGGGGTGATCTCCATATATTCGCAGATGTTGAGAAACTGCTTCATAGACGGCAATGCACGGCCAGAAGAAATGGCTTGAACATAGTTTTTGTTTTGGCCCAAATCCATGCTCATCTGGTATTCCGACACACCCTTTTTCAAACGCAATTCTGTAATCCGATTGCGAATAAACTCCTCATCCATACAAATCACCTCTCTGCTACTTTTAGGATAGCAGAAAGCGAATGTTGATATTCCACATTGTATATGGTATAATTTTGATTAAATATGCTTTTTGTCAATATTATTTGCACGATTTTTGCTTTGTATATGTAATCACGGCCAAAACGGGGAGGGATTTTATGAATCCGCGTGCTTGCGCCATTACTGGCCATCGTCCAACAAGATTTTGCTTCGGTTATAACGAAAATCATCCGCTGTGTAAAGAAATAAAAGAGCGCCTTTTTGAGCAGTTTCAAATGCTACACGACAGAGAAAATGTTCAAACATTTTTTGTGGGCGGCGCTCTTGGTGTAGATATGTGGGCCGGTGAGCAGCTGCTGGCGCTGAAAGAAAAATCCGGGTATGAGAACATTGAAATTATTGTTGCGATTCCCTTCGTTGGCCATGACTCTAAATGGCCAGAGCAAAGTCAAAAAAGGCTGAAAAGTCTGATTCAAAAAGCGACAAACTGCATTGTAGTTTCTCAGGAAGCAAACACCGCCAGTTATAAAAAACGCAACTACTATATGGTGGATCATGCTGATTTTCTTGTGGGGGTATTTGACAATGCAAAACAGATACGATCTGGTACAGCTCAGACTGTAAACTATGCTCTCCGCCAAGGAAAACAAATCATCTTGATTCACCCTGACACTGCCGATACTGCATATCTCAGATGAATAACAAATTCACAAAAAGTTAATCGGCAGAACTTACAAAACATTTCCAATGACAAGCGCCTTATGATATAATAAAATATAAAATTATGCCTATAAAGGAGGTGCCACTATGGGCAGAGTCCTTGGACAACCACCAACTGTTCTTAGATATGAAAAAACCATTTTAGCTGTCGAAGAAACCACATCAGCTGGTAGATGTGGCTCCTCTCTTGCGGCCTTTTTATGTCCTGCGTTCGTCTGCCCTTGTGGCAGTGCGGCGCAGGGCATTTTTTTATCTTCTGAAAGGGGTCAAAGAATATGAGTTTGAAATATACCTGCCCCAGCTGTGGGACACCTTTAGGCTATGAGGGATTGTGCTGGAAATGCAAGTGCGAGCAGGAGCGAAATGCTGCGCTGGCCTGGACGCCGGAACAAATTGCTGAAAAGCAAAGAAACCTGATCCAGAACATTCAGCGGCTGGCGGATATGGAGGACCCGGAGATCACCGACTTCTGGCAACTGCTTGGCTACCATGATGCCATCACCCCGGAAATCCAGCGGGCGGCACTGGCCGCAGAGGTGTTCTGGCCCTGTGAGCTCTACTACCACGCGCCAGAGGATGTGCGGGACTCTTTAGTTGCTGCCCTGCTAAAAGCAGAATACTCTCGGAATGCCGCCGACCTGATGAGTTGCCTTTCTATGCAGGGAGATGACAAGGCAATGGAGACTCTGCTGGAGCTGGAGCGAAATCCCCGGCCCTGGCGCAAGGGCCTCTATGTAGACCCATCCAGCTATGCGCAGATCGGAGGCTGGACCTTCGACAAGGAGGGCCAGAAAATCCAGCTCAACTTCGACACCTGTTATCCTATGGTCAAGGGAACCGCTGGCGAGAAATCTCCCGTCCGCATTGGCCGAGCACGGGAGGACACCTGCCCTCACTGCGGCGGGCGTATGGTGGATATGTTGGTGCTGGATGGCCGGGATGAGCGTCTGAAATTTCTGGGGTTGGATGGTATTCTGACTGCCACCTGCTGCCCCAGCTGTGTGGGATTTTTGAAAGGTCCAGCCTTTAACAGTTTTACCCTGGATGGCGGAGTGGAAGTCTTCCCCTCCGAACTCTTTGACGGGGCGGAGAAGACAGATTGCTATGTCAGTCCCGAAGACTACAAGGCCCTCACGGAAAATCCCTTTGTGCTGGACAAGACGCCGGCGCCCCTGTTTTACGGCGCAGCCTGCCAGGATGTGAACACCATCGGCGGCTTTGCCAACTGGGTACAGGACGCGGAATATACCATCTGCCCCCACTGCGGAAAGCCCATGAAGTATCTGGCCCAGATCCAGTGGGATACGGTGTATGACTGTGCGGAGGGAACGCTCTATGTGGAGTTCTGTCCGGATTGCCAAATCCTATCCATGCAGCATCAGCAGACCTGAGAGGAGCGCATGCGATGAGTTTGCCAAAGCGTGACGGCGTGAAGGGCCGCTACTACCTGATCCACAAGCCGGATACTTCTCCAGAGGTGCTGGCGGAGGCGGATCTCTGTATCCAGGATGTTCTGGACGGCACTGCTCGTGAAAATCACTCCGATTACCCGACCGTGGTGCGAAACCACAACGGAACGCCCTTTCTCCCTGATCAGCTGCTGGAGCGGTATCTTTCCCGGCTGCCGCTGAAGGGATTTCCCTGCGAGGATGCGGTTTCCCTCTGCGATGCCATGCGGCGGCTGGTTTGCTGGGAGGAGATTCGCTATGAGTTGGAGAAGTACATAGAAAAGCAGGTGCAGGAGCGGCTCTTCCTTGTGGGAGAGCGGGAAGATGGGTTTACCGTCTTTCCGCCCTGCACGGTGTGTCCGGAATTGCGCCTGGAGGATGTGGACGAAGGGCTGCTGCGCTTTGCCTGCTATGTGGCAGTCTGCCACACCGTGTATGGGCAGAGTTTTGAGTCTCTCAAAACCGAACACATCCTCGGCCTGGTTTCCCAGCTCCGTCCCGACATGGTAAAAGAACTGAAAACCAATGGCAGCGGCAAATTGCCGCCTAACATCCAAACGCGGAAAACAAAGCACCTGACCGCCTCGGCCAATGATGCGTTTGCCACCGTCCGCATCACCGCCAGGGACTGCACAGAGGAGTGCTATGCGGAAGTCTTGGACTATCTGTGTGCGGTGCTGGAGCAGGAGGAATTCCCCCGCAGTTACTCGGTGGAGTTCCGTGGCTCAGAGAAAAACTATCTGCCCATTCCTGGACTTCCTAAAAAGGGAGTTAATCAGTTCTTTGCCTGTGCTGACCAATACCCCAAATTACACGCCGATATTGAGCGGTATGCACGGCTGGCCATGCGGGAGTATGAATGGTACAACAACCTCTCCGATGAATCCTGCGCCATGCCCGGAACCTTCGCCGTGTTTGCTCTGGGACTGGAAGGAGAACAGTGGGCACCGCTCGTGACGGAGTATCTGGATCTCTGCGACGACGAGCACTCCTCCCTGCAAGATAAATTCCTTCATGCCTTTATCCGGAAGTTTGGTTTTCAACCATGGACACTGGGGGTATTGGTTCGGGGCGCATTGTCTATGCAGTGGATGAAGCCTGCCAAGGAATTCCGCAGTCTGATTGCCAATGCGGAAAGCCTGGATGCTCTACTGGCAGTCAAGTGCCGCTTTTCCGCTTATCTCCTGTCAGAAGAAAATAAGGACCCGAAATTCCGGGCCATCGCTTGGCAGAGCCTACTCTGGGCCATCTGGGGTCCGTCCTCCGAAAACGGTGGCAGTAAGGTCATCAAAGCGGCCCCAGAAGAATTGAGAGAG
>OHBC01000613.1_pt1 | contig 13884 bp, 9 predicted proteins | sample 1577331 | NCBI WGS metagenome assembly OHBC01 (sample SAMEA3879570, study PRJEB24766) | human gut metagenome | biome: human-associated habitat; feature: feces | place: USA | collected 1985/1987
ATTTTTAAGTAGTTATGAAGAAAAAATTTATTAGAGTGATGTTTTTCGGAGCATTAGCGCTTTCAACTGTCACCTACGTAGGCTGTAAGGACTACGATGATGACATAGACAATCTGCAAACTCAGATTGACGCAAACAAAGCTAGTATCGAAAGTTTGCAGAAGTTTGTAGATAGTGGTAAGTGGGTTACAAATGTAGAATCTATTGCAGGGGGATTCAAGATTACATTTAACGATGAAAAATCTTATGAAATCGTAAATGGTGCCAAAGGTGACAAGGGAGATAAGGGAGACAAAGGAGATACAGGTGCGGCTGGTACTCCGGGAGCAGCAGGTGCTGATGGCGCTCCAGGCTCAAAAGTTACTATTGATGAGAAAACCGGCGAATGGCTGATTGATAACGAACCTACCGGATGGTTTGCAAAAGGAGAAGACGGTAAGGATGGTAAAGACGGACAATCGCCTTTTATCGGTGAAGATGGATACTGGTACTTTTGGGATGCAACTGCAGAAGGTGGCAACGGTAAACTTGTACAAGGAGCTTACGCACAGACAAGTGTATACATTGTAAAAGGAACAGACCGCCCGAATTGGGTACTTCACGTAGGAGCTCAGAATGCGGATGGTTCATATACTGACCAAACTGTTATTTTGCCGTCTGCTGACAAAATTTCAAGCATGAAAGTAGTAACGCTTACTGGTAATAAAATAGAGATCCCGACTACTGCTACTACTGTTAATATGTATTATGGACGTGTTCCCAAAGATTTTGAATTCAACGGAAAAAAATATATTGCCGGTGATTTATTGACTTCTAAAGGAGCTACAATTAATGCATTAATTAATCCGGTAGATCTTGATCTTAGTGCATATTCTCTTGATTTGACAGATTCTAAAGGCAATACAAACTATACAATCGCTGAAGTTGCTCAGAACATAAGCGAAAAACCGTTAACTCGTGCAGATAAAACACCTAATAAGGGTGTATTTGATTTAAGTATTGCAGTTGCTGACGGAGTAGCTTACAGTGATCTTCCAGGCAGCAATGATATTGCATATGCTTTAACAACAAAAGATGCTTTTGGAAATGAAATTATATCAGACTATGCTGTAAAAGTGACGGCTAAAATGCAGGCAATGTCATGTAGCGGTCCTGCTGTAGATGCTGTTTATCGTACGGTGCATAGTTTGGATGAACTGGTCGGAGACAGAATGAATGCAGCTGTTGATTTCTATTATACTATTGAAGGTGCTGATAGAAATACTGCAGAATTATTAGGTGTCAAACTTGATGCGGATGCCAGAACAATTTATGCAGAAAAAGAAGGAAGAATGCCTGTGACTATTCATTATCTGAAAACAGATGGAACAACAGCAACTACTACCATGAATATTGATTTCAAGAACATTGTAGTTGATGTAACTGTAGCTGACATGGAATGGACTATCACACCGGATGTGAAGAACCAATGGACTTCTTCTGATGTGACAGCTATGAAAGACTTGCTCAGACAAGGCCGTTATAATATTCAGCTTAAAGAAATAGCTTATACTGACGGTAAAATCCGTGTTAATGGTAAAGATTGGGAATATGTATATGCCGATAAGAGCATTCAATTCGAACTGCAGGCTGCTGATATTGATGGTGAACCTATCACAATTAATACTGTAGATGATTATGCTAAGGGTATAACGTTTAGCGTGGTAGCTCGCTTTAACCCTGCCAAGGTAGCTGCAACATCTCACGATGTAACATTGAATATTGTAGATACTAAGGATAACAATAAGGTTGTATATTCTACTAAGTTTAAAGTTGTTGTTAAACAAGATAATGATGCAATCTTTAAGTTTGAACCGTTGTCAGCATATTTTGATGCTACTAAGACTGAAGCTACTGCTTTTGGTGAATTGAATGCTACTGGTGATAAGATCCTGTATAACCTGAATAAACTATTCAGTGTATCTGCAGCGGATGCTCAATATATCACATTTGAAGAAACAGTACCTACATTCAATGGTGTGAAAGCTGCTGCATGGTTGACTGGTGCAACAGATGCGATAAGTGTAGACCCAATGAAGGATGTTAAAGAAGCTGACGGTGTAGCTGACGAAGATAATGCAGGTGCATACTCTGCACGTAAGTTTGTCTCTACTTATCATCCGTTTAACAATGAACGTTTGGCTACTTATAGCTATACTTACAATTTGACAATTAAGTCACCGATCAAAGAAGGTAAGCAGAAGGGGATTACTGGCAAATCTCTGTCTTTGGATAAGAAGAGCTTTGACTTTACAATGAACAATACTGATATTAAGTGGCAAGATGTAAATATGAGTGGTAATACTTATATTAATTGGGCTAGTGAAACCAGAGTCAGCAAATACACAGTGGCATTAAGTGAGGTTGCTGCCGGATATATGACAATTCAAGTAGGAACGGGAACTCTGCACGAAGGTACCGAACCTGTTGAAATTAAGGCAGGTGATAAGGTTACAATTGCCTTGAAAACGAGTGTAACTGACATCAAGAATGATGTAGCGGCAACTGATAGTTATGTTACTTTGTCTGTTCTGGATAAATGGGGTGCAACAAGTCAATGCAAAGTTGATGCTCCGCTTAAAAAGAGACAGTAACAGTAGTTCAAAACAGAGAATAATCTCGTTGGGGTGAAAACCCGGACATGAATAACTCTAAACTGAGAGCATCCCTGCTGAATCAAAAGGGATGCTCTCTCTTTAAAAGAAAAGAGATAAGTATGAATAGAAAGAAACTGTGGTTGACTGCATTTGTCTTAGCTTTAGGTGGAACAGTATCTTTTGCACAGGAACAGAAAATCAAAGAGGAAGGTAAAATAGAATTTAGACCTCATTGGTTTATGCAAGTGCAGGCAGGTGCTGCCCATACAGTTGGAGAAGCTAAGTTCTTTGATCTTATTTCTCCGGCTGCTGCTGTTAATATCGGTTATCAGTTTGCCCCTGCGTGGAGTGCACGGGTAGGAGGCAGCGGATGGCAGGCGAAAGGTCGTTGGGTTACTCCACAACAAGACTACCAGTATAAATATTTGCAAGGCAATGCTGATATTGTATCAGACTTGAGTACGTTGTTTTGTGGTTTCAACCCCAAACGTGTATTCAATGGTTATGTTTTTGCAGGTATAGGTCTTAATCGTGGTTTTGATAATGATGAAGCGGTTGCAATTGATGCAAACGGTTACAAAATGGATTATCTTTGGACGGAAGGAAAGTTTCTTGTGGCCGGACGTCTGGGCTTAGGATGCAATTTACGTCTAAATGATCGTTTGGCTATCAATATTGAAGGTAATGCAAATATTCTTTCTGATAAGTTCAATTCCAAAAAAGCAGGAAACTCCGACTGGCAGTTCAATGCTTTGGTTGGTTTGAATATTAAGTTCGGCAAAGGATATAAAGAAACCAAGCCTGTATATTACGAACCGGAACCGATTGTAGTGAAACAGCCGAAGCCTGCTCCTGTGATAGAACAGCCACAGTCAAAGAAGGAAGTGATAGCAGTACAGCCAATGAAACAAGATATCTTTTTTGCTTTGAATTCGGCACGTATTCAAGATGACCAAAAGCCAAAGATTGATAGATTGGCAGAATACTTGCAGAAGAATCCATCAGCAAAAGTACAGGTGACCGGTTACGCTGATGTGAATACCGGTAATGCGCGAATCAATAAAGCATTGTCCGAAAAAAGAGCTGTTAACGTTGCCGATGCTTTGAAGGCAAGAGGGATAAGCACCGATAGGATGCTTGTTGATTCTAAAGGTGACACTGTTCAGCCATACAAAACACCCGAAGAAAACCGGGTAAGTATTTGTATTGCCGAATAGAAAGTAGGTAGAATGTAACGCATAAAAAATTGTTGTATTTTCAATATGTAGTGGTTGAATATGACTACTTTTCGGTTATATATCTCTGTGAAGAGGTTTATAATCGTGTTTCCCACTAAGGATTTTCCCCACTATGTCCTTAGTTTATTTTAGTGAAGAGAGAAAAGGTCTGCACTTGTGAAAGACCGGGCTTTTACTAGCTCTCTATACCCAAGGGACGTTCCTGATTTCCCCTTTTTCCCTGGGAACGTCCCATTTTTATTTTAGGAGTGATTAATCCGGTTATATCTTTATGTATTCCTAAAACTGTTTTTTATGGTATACTGAACAATTATATCGTTATATTTGTAATTCATAGTTTTGAGAAATGGAAAGAAAAGGCATTGTTTTCAGGAAGTATGGGAAAAGGGAACAAACTTCTTCAGAAAAGCCTTTTAAAGTATTATTTAAATTAATAGAAGATGGGGAATTTAATTTCATTTATGAAGGAAGTAGCCAATGGGCTACGGGAAAGTGGGAATTATGGCACTGCTCATATTTACAGGAGTAGTTTGAATGCTGTGATTGCATTCCATGGAAGTGATAAACTTCCTTTCAGGAAAGTTACTCAGGAGTTTCTTAAAAGTTTCGAATCGTATTTGCGGAGGAAAAATTGTAGCTGGAATACAGTTTCCACTTATATGCGTACATTGCGTGCAGTGTATAACCGGGCAGTCGACCGTCATATGGCACCTTATGTGCCTCATCATTTCCGGTATGTCTATACAGGAACACGTGCGGACAGGAAGCGGGCACTGGATAAGGAAGATATGGGACGTCTGATGAAAGAACTTCCGAAACGATTATGTCTGGAGAACAAAGATTTACAGCGTACGCGCGGCTTTTTCTTTTTAATGTTTTTACTTCGTGGGATACCATTTGTAGACCTTGCCTATTTAAAAAAAAAGGATATGGATGGAAACACAATTACTTACCGTCGCAGAAAGACTGGCAAACTTCTGACTGTAACACTTGTGCCGGAAGCTATGAAGCTAATAAAAAGGTATATGAATACAGATCCGGCTTCTCCTTATCTTTTTTCGTTGATTTCCAGTGAGGAAGGGACGGAAACTTCTTATAAAGAATATCAGCTGGCATTACGCAATTTTAATTATCAGTTAATGATTTTGAAACAGATTTTGGGATTGACTTCAGAATTAAGCTCATACACTGCCCGCCACACTTGGGCTACTATGGCATACTATTGTGAGATACATCCCGGCGTCATTTCTGAAGCGATGGGACATTCTTCCATCACCGTAACAGAGACGTATCTGAAGCCTTTTAAGAATAAGAAAATTGATGAAGCGAATGTGGCGGTAATTACTTCCTTAAAGAAAGCTTGTGTGATTGGTAAGTTATTGAATTAGAGTGGAGTTACTTCTTAGGTAACGGGAAGAAAAGACGCTGCAAATATGGGTATATTTTGGAAAACATGCAAACAAAAATGATATTTTTTCTGATAAACTACTAAAAAAAGGAAACACACTGAACAAAACTGCGGATTTTTTGAGAAGAACACGATCTGGTCTTTAATTTTTGCAAAAGATTTCCCTCCCCTCTGCCATCGTCTGTGAGCAGGGGCTAAAAATATTCTTTACTTATTTAATGAATGTAGCCCGCAGACACCTCTGTCGGGGTGGAAATACACGCTTTCCCGTTACCTAAGAAGTAACAGAAAGACAGACCACCAAGATGAGATGGATTATGAAATGACAGCAAACAAATTTTTTATTTATTAATTGTATAACATTTAATTTACTTTTATGAGAAAATGGACGTATTTGGTCGCAACCTTGCTAATGGCGGGTACGACAGCTACATTCACGGGATGTATTGATACCGATGAACCGGAAGGTATCGTTGATCTGCGGGGAGCAAAATCCGAACTGATTAAAGCGCAAGCTGCGGTAAAACTGGTGGAAGTGGAATGGCAAAAAGCGCAAGTAGCTTATCAGGAACTGGTAAACAAATCTAAAGAATTGGATAATCAGTACAAAGAGTACGATGTTCAGATGCATGCTTTAGACGTGAAACTGAAAGAACTGGAAGTAGAACGCGCACAAGCTGCTACCGAACAAGCAAAAGCTGAGGCGGAAGCTAAGATTGCTGAAGCTAACAGAGACAAAGCTTACTGGGAAAATAAAATGGCTGAAGAAGCTGAAATCTTCAAAGCAGCTATGTTGAACTATCAGACTCAGACTGCACAGGCACAAGAAGCTTATGATAATGCAATGAAACTGATTGAAGCAGGAAAACTTCTGCTTTCTGATGGAGAAAAAGCTATTATTGATAAAGCACAGCAAAGACTTTATGTTGCTTCTGCTAGTCTGAACCAATATTACGATGCTTTAAAGACAGCTCAGGATAATTATTATGATGCATTGGTTAATCCTGATCTTCCGACATTAGCTAGCTTGCAGGCTGAATTGAAGTTGGCACAGATTGCAGTTGAAAAGGCAGAAATCTTATTGGATGAGAAAAATAATATGTTAGCTTTGGCAGAAGACTTTGATGCAGCTGCATGGGATGATAAGATCCTGGATCTGAAGAAGAAGAAATCTGAATATGAAAGTGAAAAGAGCAAAGCTGATGTTGAGATCGCTACTATTAAGACTTCCGCAGATTATAAAGCTGCAGAACAAAAAGTAGCCGAAAAGATAAAAGCGCGTAAAGCTGCTAAAGAGGCATATGATAAAGCTGTAGCAGACTCTACAACACAGGTTAATACTCAGCTTGATATTGCAGCTTATAAATCTGAACCTATTAATGAAGGATTGAAGACATTATTTAGTAGTAGCAATGATTTTACATCTTTAGATGGATATACTGTTAGTACAGGTGTGTTTGATTATCAGGCTGTTCAGTATACGCAAACTGAGTACAATGCCGATTTGAAGATAGAAGATGTAACAGCCAGAACTAGTCAGGCATCTCTTACTCTGATGAAAGTAAATGCCTGGATTGATGCTTTAGGTAAATATTCTGTAGACGAAAATGGAGTTGAATGGAATAAGTTGACTTTGGCAGAAAAAGAAAAGGCAGCCAAAGATGCTAAAGAAAAATTTGAAAAAGATAAAGCTAACTGGGAAATTTCTGCAAAAGCGGTAAAAGGTACAGCAACTACAGTACCAACTACTGATTTGAAAAAGGTGACAGATGCTTATAATTCTTCTTATGCCGCAGTAGAATCTGCAGTGAAAGCTTATAATAGTGCATGGGATGCTGTATATCAAGCTGCTTATGATGATGCTGTAGAAAAAGAAAAAGCTTCGGTATTGGAGAAAACATACCGTGACAATATGATTACCGCATTGTCTCCTACTAGTAAGGCTGCATGGGAGGCATTGACTCCTGCTGAACAAACTACCAGCAAACTGGAAGCTATATTGGACGATACAGTGAAACAAGCTAAAGCAAAGGCTGATGCTAATGCTACTTTGGCTGAATGGCTGAAACTTGATCAGACTGTTGCTGATTTGGCTGCCAAAGGTGAAGCTGCAGGAAATCAAGCTCTTGCTGATGATAAAGATAAGAAAGTAGAAAAGGCTAAAGCTGCATTGGTTGAAGCTGCTGGAAAGGCTGCTACTGCTGTTGCTAAGGTGGCTCCTGCAATTAGTACTTATTCTGCTCTTGCTGCTAATCCTTACGGTCAGATACTGGCTAATACAGTTAGTGTTGAAGATATGACAGGCAAAGATGCTTTCTATAAAGAAGAGGAAAAAGATGGTAAGAAAACTGGCCACATGCAGGCATTACGCTCTGATATTTCTGCAGATGAGTTTACTAAATTAAGTGCAACTAAGTTAGATCGCAATACAGCTGAAGATGCTTTAGAGTATACCTCTGATGCTACTTTTGGTACTGTGATTCCTGGCGAAGACAGACTTGTTGAAGTAACAGAAGCAATGGTCCGCGCTTATATTAAGCAGAATAATAGTGCTGTTTTGACTGACTTTGGTACTTTGGGAGCTATGATGGCTGCTAATGACGATGTACAGACTTGCAAAGATATGATTGCTGCTGCCGACTTGATTAAACCATTGAAGACTCAAATGGAAGGTGTACTTGCCGATCTGAATGCAGAAATAAATACGAATACAGCTTTAATGGATTCGTTTATTGCAAAAGCTGACGAGACTCGTATTGCTCTGAAGACTGCTAAAGAAGAGGTGAAGAATGCACAAGAGGAACAAGATGCATTGACTGCTGAAGCTGAGGCTAATAGTAAGAAGTTTGCTGAATTGATCCAAGATTACGATGGCTTGATCAGTGTTGTTCAAGATCAGATTGATGGTATCAACGGTGGTGTAGTCACTGGTACTGTGGTAACTGTAGAATCTGTTCTGAATTATTGGAAGAATGAAGTTGCTACTCAGGAAAAATCAGTTGAAGAAGCTAAACAGAAGGTTACTGCAGCAGAAAAGAGCATTGAACTGTTCAACAAGGGTGAATATAAGGAAGCTTATGTAATAGAACAGAAGAAACTTGCTTTGGAAACAGCTCAAGAAGCTTATGATGTAGCGAAAGCAATCTATGATACTGCTCTTGCACAAGTTAAGGCTGTATTGGAAACCTTGAGTAAGTAATTTCTTAATCACGTAAAAGTAACAAAATGATAAAGAAACTATGCACATTACTTTTGCTGACCTGTATAACAGCTGCGCCTTCATTGGCGCAGCGTTACAGCAGCAGTGATGATGCGTCGTTTGCCCCGAAGAAAGGACAGTGGCAGGTTTCGGTTTTACTTGGTAGCGGAAAGTTCTTCAATGAGAACACCTCTTATCTGCTTCCCAAGTTCACCAACACCGAAGGAGTCGTCGGACTTCCCAATGGAGGAACGGATAACTCCGGTGACCTGAACCGCTATCTGAATATCGGTAGTCTGAATAATAATAGTCTGGTCAATATAGCTGGAATCGAAGGCAAGTATTTTCTGTCTGACAACTGGGACATCAATTTCCAGTTTAGCATGAACATCAGCCTGACTCCCAAGAAAGACTATGTAGAAGGCGACAACAGTGTACCCGATATGATCATACCCGCGCAAAGTTATATCAATGCGCAGATGACTAATAACTGGTATACCTCTGTCGGCTCCAACTATTACTTCAAGACTCGCAACGAACGTATTCATCCATACGTAGGAGGCGCCCTTGGCTTCCAGATGGCACGCATTGAAACTACAGAACCATACACCGGTGATACCTATAAGGATAGCGATGATTCGGAAGAACTTCCTTCTCAGGTCTATACCGCAGGAAGCAAAGCCGGTCAGATGTATGGTATGAAAGTAGCTGCCGTAGCAGGTATCGAGTATAGCATTGCCAAAGGATTTATTTTCGGGTTCGAGATGCATCCTTTAGCTTATCGCTATGATCTGATACAAATTTGTCCGAAAGGATTTGATAGGTACAATGTCAGTCACCATAACATCAAAATTTTCGAAATGCCTGTGGTGAAACTTGGCTTCAGATTCTGACGAACAATGATTATACAAATGTATAAATGAAAAGTGAAAGCCGCTCTGCTGATATTGGCGGGCGGCTTTTCTTTCTTTTCAAGAAGAAATAAAAGTCCGATGAATAGATGTATAAGACTTTTGCCCTTTTTTATTGGGGTATTAGTATTGGGAGCTTGCTCTCAAATAAAAGGTTACAGAATTGACGGTAGTGCGCCTCTGCCGGAATTTGAGGGTAAAATGGTTTACATGAAAGATGTTTCGACGGATGCCCCTGTTGACAGCGCAAGGATAACAAATGGAAAGTTTGCTTTTGCAGACACGACAAAAATAGAAAATCCGGTCATAAAGATACTTTCGATCCATGCCAGTAAAATGGGACTGGAATACCGTTTGCCTGTTGTGATTGAAAACGGTACTATAAAAGCGAGTATTGCCGATGTCGTTTGTACGGAAGGAACGATGCTGAACGAACGGATGCAGGATTTTCTTCTGGCTATAGATGCATATTCTGCTGCTTGTACGGATAAGCCGGTGGAACAGATACAATCCGGATTCTCGGAATTACTAAAGAGATATATCGAGATGAATAATGACAATGTAATTGGTACTTATATTCAGACAGCTTACCAGTCATCACTATAATACGATAAATATTCTTTTTCATTTCTATAACAAATAAGATATACGAATACAGAGATAATTTAATAAACAAGAGCTCAATCATAATAATCCTTCTCCTGATATCTTCCGGATTAATGCACTACTTCTTTATGAAGGGGATATCCATAAGACGAGAAACAAAGATGCGCCCTTGCGAAAGTCCGGATTTTTGTATTATTATGTTTTTAAGGACGTTCCTGTTCCCACATTTCCCCTTTTTCCCCAGGAACGTTCTTTTATTTTTCAACTAGGTTTGTATTTTTATTGTAAAGCACGGATACGTACTTCTATTTCTTTTTCGTTTTTTAATCCGTCCTTCACTTCATTGATATTCGTATCTCCGTAATGGTACGGATACAAAATATGCGGTTGAATGGTTTTAGCAGATTGTATAGCTTGTTCCGGTGTCATCGTGTACGGTTGGTTGACAGGTAGAAAGGCTATATCGATATTCTTTATTTGTTTCATTTCCGGGATATCTTCCGTGTCTCCGGCAATGTAAATCCGGGTGTCGCCCACAGTGAGGATATATCCGTTGTCACGTCCCTTGGGATGGAATTTGTCTCTACCGAGAGTTGTATTATAAGCAGGTACTGCTTCCAGTTTGATTTCGGGTGTAATTTGCAGTATATCACCATTTTTCATGGCTTGTCCTTTGTCCAGCATCTTCTGGCAATTCGGATTGGCAATAATTTTTGTATCCGGAGTTTCGATAGCAGCAATCGCTTTGGTATCGAAATGATCATGGTGTTCATGTGTTATCAGGATATAGTCAGCTTTCGGTTGCTGTGTAAAGTCTGCGTAATCAGAGACTGGATCAATAAAAAACTTTTTTCCAGCATATTCTATTAACAAACTGGCATGCTTAAAGAAAGTGATCTTTAGGCTTTTCCCGTTCTTGGTGGTAAACGAATCCGTTTCGAAGTTCTGCATCTTTGTGGTCAGATTAATTGAATGATTGAATAAACAGGAATAAGCAAATCCGTAAGAAAGGCACAGCGCGAGTGCTACTAATAAAATCTTTTTCATATCTATACAGAGTTTGGTTCCTTACAAAGATAAACATCTATAGCGATTTATCAGTTCATGATTAAACATATGCTGTTGGAAATTAACTTTCTTATTGAGAAGGAGGATAATAGGCAGTAAATAAGAAAGGGATGAGGCATTGGTGAAAAGAGAAAGGCACAGAGTCAAAATATCCTGTGCCTTTGCTGTTTGTTATCTGATAGTAATCAGCTTTTACGCATTCAATGCCTGCTCGATATCTGCAATGATATCATCCGCATTCTCGATACCTACGGACAAACGGATTAAGTCGGGACGTACACCTGCTTCCATCAGCTGTTCATCCGACAACTGGCGGTGAGTATGGCTGGCGGGGTGAAGCACACAACTACGGGCATCAGCTACGTGAGTCACAATAGCGATAAATTCTAATGAATCCATAAACTTGATAGATACATCACGTCCGCCTTTCAGTCCGAAGGAGATTACTCCGCAGGAGCCGTTCGGCATATATTTCTGTGCCAGTGCATAGTATTTGTTATCCGGCAGGCCGCAATAGTTAACCCAAGCCACTTTCTCGTTCTTAGAAAGATATTCTGCTACTTTCTGAGCGTTACGACAATGTTGAGGCATACGCAGGTGCAGTGTTTCAAGTCCAAGATTCAGTAAGAAAGAATTTTGCGGGCTTTGGATGCTGCCGAGGTCACGCATCAGTTGTGCGGTTGCTTTGGTGATGTAAGCGCCTTTGCCGAATGCTTTTGTATAGGTCAGACCATGATAAGATTCGTCCGGTGTACAGAGTCCGGGGAATTTGTCTGCATGGGCATCCCAGTCGAAGTTGCCGCTGTCGACGATACAGCCGCCTACGCTGGTGGCGTGTCCGTCCATGTACTTGGTAGTAGAATGAACGATGATGTCTGCTCCCCATTCGAAAGGACGGCAGTTGATAGGAGTCGGGAATGTATTGTCCACAATCAAAGGCACTCCGTGACTGTGTGCGATACGGGCAAACTTTTCGATATCCAGCACTTCGAGAGAAGGATTGGAGATCGTTTCTCCGAACAGTGCTTTCGTATTAGGCTGGAAAGCTGCCGAGATTTCTTCTTCGCTGGCATCCGGATTAACGAATGTAACGTCGATGCCGAGTTTCTTCATGGTGACACCGAATAAATTGAATGTTCCTCCATAGATGGCGGATGAACAAACGAAATGATCTCCTGCCTGGCAGATATTGAAAATGGCATAAAAGTTGGCTGCCTGACCGCTGGATGTAAGCATAGCAGCTACACCACCTTCAAGGGCGGCAATCTTGGCGGCAACCGCGTCATTAGTCGGGTTTTGCAGGCGGGTATAAAAATAACCACTGTCTTCCAAATCGAAAAGGCGTGCCATTTGTTCGCTGGTATCGTATTTGAAAGTTGTACTCTGATAGATGGGCAGCACACGCGGCTCACCCTTTTTAGGCGTCCATCCGGCCTGTACGCACAGGGTTTCGGGTTTGAATTGTTTTGCCATAATGATATAGGGTTTTAAGTTTTATTGCCAAAAAAAGTTTTAACGGGGCAAAAGTAGGGAAAATAATTGTATTTTTGTCCTGTTTATAAGTGAAATGATACTGATAAGGTAGTAGTCGAATATGAAAAAAAGATTCTATATTCTTTTATTAATTAGTTTTCTTCTTTCGTTGGCTGATGTGCAGGCGCAACAAAAAGCTACTCCGAAAGCAGGTGAGGGGATTTCTACTTTTTTGCTGCGTCATAACCGTGCTCCAAAGAAATATTACGATGATTTTGTGGAACTGAATAAGGCAAAGCTGGGGAAAGGAAATGTGCTGAAACTGGGGGTGACATATACAATTCCTCCTGTCAAGAGATCGACGGCGGCTGATAAAGAGACACCGGCAAGAAAACAATCCTCAAAGGTTTCGAAAATAGGAACCACTCTTCATGAACCTCTTTTCGGTAAGCAACTGGCGAATGTAAAGGTCACTTCCAACCGACTGGCAGGTGCCTGTTTCTATGTGGTCAGCGGGCACGGCGGTCCTGATCCGGGGGCCATCGGACGGGTAGGGAAGCACGAACTTCACGAAGACGAGTATGCCTATGACATTGCACTTCGTCTCGCCCGGAATCTGATGCAGGAAGGAGCGGAAGTGCACATCATTATTCAGGATGCCAAAGATGGTATCCGTAATGACGCTTACCTCTCTAACAGCAAGCGTGAGACTTGTATGGGCGACCCGATTCCATTGAATCAGGTGCAGCGTCTTCAGCAGCGTTGTAACAAAATCAATGCTCTTTATCGGAAAGACCGTCAGAACTATACTTACTGTCGCGCTATCTTCATCCATGTAGACAGTCGCAGCAAAAAAAAGCAGACGGATGTCTTTTTCTATCATTCTAATAAGAAAGCCGAAAGCAAACGGCTGGCAAACAATATGAAAGATACGTTCGAATCCAAATATGGAAAGCATCAGCCGAACCGCGGCTTTTCTGGAACGGTGAGCGGACGCAATTTATATGTACTTTCACACACTACCCCCGCTTCAGTCTTTGTCGAACTGGGAAATATACAGAATACATTTGACCAGCGGAGACTGGTGATGGATTCCAACCGTCAGGCTCTTGCCAAATGGTTGATGGAAGGATTCATGAAAGATTTTAAAGGGAGAAAATAAACTTCAATCTCTTTTTTTCGTGAACAAAACGAAAATCGGGATGTTATATATGTGCAAATCGCCTGATGACTGCTTGTAGGTATGCGAATATATATGAGTCAGTGAATATGCCTCCCCGGCATAACAGGAAGATTGCATAGTAGTTTTGTCGTGTTTTATTTTGTGTTTGTGTTGTGACGGTGC
>OHBC01000647.1_pt1 | contig 12694 bp, 10 predicted proteins | sample 1577331 | NCBI WGS metagenome assembly OHBC01 (sample SAMEA3879570, study PRJEB24766) | human gut metagenome | biome: human-associated habitat; feature: feces | place: USA | collected 1985/1987
GGCCGCCGGTCTACACCAGTGTGGAGAACTGCCCCGCGTGGGCCAGGGAGACGGTGCAGAAAGCCGTTGACGAGGGAGTGCTGCGGGGAGACCAGGGCGGCGGACTCCGCCTGACCGACGACAACCTGGTTAACCTTCAGATGCTCCGCAACCTGGGCTTGCTGGACGGGGGCGGGGCCTGATGGACCACATCAACGGCTTCAAGGCCGCCGTAGCCGCTGTCCTGGGCTGCCTGACCGCCCTGTGGGGATGGTTCGGCTGGCTGGTGGTGGCGTGGGTGGCCTGTATGCTGCTGGACTACGCCACCGGCACCGCCGCCGCCCTCAAGGCGGGGAAGTGGTCCTGCAAGGCGGCCCGGGAGGGCCTCTGGCACAAGGTGGGAGCCATGGCCGCCGTCCTGGTGGCCGCCATCCTGGACGGGGTGCTGGGCTTGATCCTGGATCATATCCCCGCCCTGACCCTGCCCTTCGATTATACGGTATTTCTCACGGTGCTGGTGCTGGTCTGGTATATCCTGACCGAGCTGGGGAGTATCGTGGAAAATGCCGGGCGGCTGGGAGCCCCTTTGCCTGCATGGCTGTCCAAGGCTATTGCAGCGCTGGAGTCCGGCGTGGACAGTACCGGAGATAAACTGACCCAAGGGGAAAAAAAGAATAAAAGGAAAAAGCCTGTAGTCAAACGACTACAGGCTTTTTCCTGCCGTTGAGACAGACGGTTTTTACAGTGGACCGGAGAGGCCTGCTATACTTCACCCTGTGCGAGTGCTTCGGTGCCCAATAGGGTAAGGCGGAGTCCCTGCCGGGTTTTCCCTACTGATATGTAGCCGGACTCCGCCAGTCGGCGAATTCTTAATTTCAGCTTGGCCTCGGTAAAACCCGCCGCCAACAAAGGCGAAAGGCGAAGCAGGGAACCGCGGCCTGCAGGGCGCCCGGCGGCGGTAAGCTCCTGAATGGAGTTCAAAAGGAGGCGGTCTTCCTGGGACAGTGGTTCAGAACAGTCGGTGAACGCAGAAATTCGGTGGCCAAAAAAGTTGCGAATTAAATCATTTAAAAGCGATTGCTGCTGATCAGGGGCAATATCCTGCTGATAAAAAATAGTCAGGTTACTAGAAAAAGCCCGCAGCTCGCGGACGTTCCCGGGCCATGTATAATGTAAAAGTCTGTGCTCTAATTGTGCTGGAAGTCGCGCACCCTCGGCCATGGAATGGAGAAGTTCCGGGATATCCTCCACGCGTTTGCGGAGCGGAGGGATAACTAGGGGCAGGATCTTGAGTCGATAATAGAGATCCTCACGGAAGGTACCCTGCCGGACCATCTCGTTCAAATTCCGGTTGGTTGCGCAGATAACCCGTACGTCAATAGGGATCACACTGGTGGAGCCAACCGGCATCACTTCCCGCTCTTCCAGAACCCGTAGAAGGCGACTTTGAAGAGAGAGGGGAATGTCGCCAATTTCATCAAGAAAAATGGTGCCGTTATCGGCGGTTTGAAAGAGGCCCTGCTTTCCCCCTTTGCGTGCCCCAGTAAAAACCCCCTCTTCATAACCAAAAAGTTCGCTTTCAATTAGGGTATCTGGAATGGCGGCACAGTTTACGGCCACAAAGGGGCTTTGACGGCGACGCGAGGCATTGTGGATGGACTGGGCAAACAACTCCTTGCCTGTGCCGCTCTCCCCAAAGATGAGGATGGTCTCATCTGTACCAGAATAGTACTGTGCCAGGCGAATTGCCTTTTGAACAGCGGGGGAGTGTCCTAGAATGTCTGAAAAGTGGTACTTGGCTGGCAAGGAGTTCTTTTTTACACCATGAGAGCACCGTTTTTCGGAGGAGGACGCGGCGATTGGGGTAAGCAGGATGAAACAGTGGCGGTGCTGGAGGGGGGACTCGAAGTGGAGGTGCAGTGTATAGGGCTTTTTCCCTAAATATACGACTTCCTTTTCCTCACGACCTTCGGACAGGGAGGCGGCGAGGTGGGCCAACTCTGGAAAACACGGGAGAAGCGGGTGGCCAGGCAATCCCTTCTGTCCGGCGGGCAGGAGACGGGCGGCGGCCTCGTTCAGCTCCACGATCTGTTGGTTCTCATCCAGGTGGAACAGAGCAGTGCCTGTAAGAGCGAGTGTCTGGGATAACTGGCTTTTGAGTAGTTGGTTCTGGGTGTGGATATCTTGTCGGTGGTACAGCTCAGATACCAGTTGCTGCATCACCGGTATATGGAACTGGTTCAAAAAGTCAGGCGGCAGATTATATATTTTGACAATTTCAGCAAGAGTAGAGGGAGTGATATTTCGGTATCCCAGGTTGATGTAGACCTTTTTGTTTTCTGGACAATAGCTGCGAAAACCGGCATAAACAACGGTGTCATAGGGAGTAGTGTCTATGTCACAGCCGGGCCAATAAGGGATATAGTTCAGATGATTGATCCCGAGCTGTTGCAGGTTTTCTACCAAATCCTCCGCAATCCGTCTGGGCTTGTTTGCAACCAGCACTGGCGTACCTTCGGGCAGTTCCAAAAGCCGATGTAAGTGATTGCTGTCCAAAAAACGCCGGGCAAATATGATTTGGCTGTTTGGAAAATATTTGTCGGCGTACGCAAGGGAGGTAATATTGACCAAAATAGCGGCGGGTTCTGCCGCAAGCGTGTGTACGGTGGCAAGGGTAACAGGGACAATATCCAGAGACGAGGAAAAAACCTGTGAGAGAATTTTACACATATAGTTACGGTCCAGCTCGTTTTCCGTAAAAACACCAAGAGTTTGTTTGGCCATAGGGTGTCCCTCCTTGAAGCGCATGGGTGAAACATTGCCTCTTAAAAGGATAACAGACAGAGCATGGCCCGTCAATGCAATTTGGACATTATTAAAATGATTTAAGATATCCAGATATGAGATACAAACAGATGTATGAGAAGAAAAGGATAAAACAAATTTGTGAGATTACTCCAAATATCTGCAAAGTATTTTGGCTAAAAACTAAAAAAGTTTAAAAAGGATTCATTTGCAGCGATATGGAATTAAAATTGCTTTTGATAATAGCGTCTGAGGGACCTCGGAGAGCTGCCAGCGTACAGCAGGTTAATAGGCAACAAAGTATGAGGAAAGGAAAGGCGGAAAATGGAGTTGGGAATCAAGGGAAAGAGAGCGGTAGTTACTGGGGCTGGTCAGGGTATCGGCCGGGAAACTGCTCTGGTCTTAGCCCAGGAGGGTGCCGTGGTCTGTGTAAGTGACATCAATGACAGCCGCGGAAAAGAAACAGTGGAGGAAATCTGTGAGAGGGGGGGAACTGGAATCTATATTCATGCGGATGTGGGGGTGCCGGAGGAGATCAAGCACCTCTTTCGGACGGCTGCAGAGCGGTTGGGAAGCGTGGATATTTTAATTAATAATGCAGCGATCTCCCCCAAAGTTCCATTTGAAGATATCCCGCTGGAGCAGCTTGAACAGGTTCTGCGGGTAAACCTAATGGGGGCATTTCTCTGTGCACAGGAGGCTGCGGCGCAGATGAAAGAAAAACGCTGGGGACGCATTATCAGTCTGGCCTCAATGGCGGGACGTTTTGGGGCAAATAAGTCCGGAGCGCACTACGCCGCTACCAAGGCGGGAATCGTTGGGATGACTCTAAGTTTGGCAAAGACACTGGGGCCGTACAATATCACTGTAAACTGCGTATCGCCCGGCCGCATTAATACGGAACTTACGAGGGTGCTGCCGCAGAAAGTCCAGAACGAAATCTGCAGTCAGATACCTCTGGGGCGTATTGGAGAGCCGTCAGAAGTAGCCTCCGTAATTGCATTTCTGGCATCAGAGCAGGCCAGCTATGTATCCGGCTCCTGCGTGGATGTGCTGGGTGGTTATATCGCATAAAGCGAAGGAGAATAAAAGAAAAGGAGGCTAAAACAGGCGGCAGAGCAATGGAAAAGAGAGCAAAAGACGTTTTTGTGAGGTGGAAAACATGTTGACAATCATACTGGTGGTAGGGTACTTCCTGTTTTGCGTGGGCATGGCCTTTTTTCTGGACTACAGAACCAAAAAAAGAAAACTGAATGAAACCGCAGTGGAGTACTCTACCGGTAAAAACAGCATGGGGTTGTTTATGGCTTTCTCGCTGATGTGCGGCAACCTGATCAGTTCCAGCTACATTATTGGCAACTCATCTGCAGTTATTGAGCATGATATCGCCTATCAGTGGACCTTCTACGGCTATATCATCGGCTGGGCGCTGACCTGTGCCTATATCCCCATTTATCGCTCCATCTGCTATAAATATGGCTGTTCCTCCTTGGGGGAAATCTTTGGAAAGCTGTTCAGCAAGCGGGTATCCGTCTGTGTGTCAGTCATGATCTTCGTATCTTTTGCCAGTGCGGTCAGCGCACAGACGGTCATCGTCTCCAATCTGCTTCAGTCCCTGCTGGGCATCCGCAGCGAGGTTACCATGACCGTCACCATTGCGGCCATGATCCTGCTGGCACTTCAGGGCGGCATGAAGGGTCTGGCCCGCATCAATATGGTGCATGTGGTTGTACTTAGCGTGTCCGTTGTGGCAATTTTTATTGCGGTAATGACCTCTGTGGGATGGGACTTCGGACAAGTTTACCGTGCGCTGGAGCCCCAGGGTACCTTTAAGCTCATTGGAGGCTCCAGAAGCAATTCCTACATCATCGGTACGCTTGCCATTCAGCCCTTTGTTACGGTTGTAAATGCATTGTCCATCTCTGCGGCGATCGGCGCCAAGGACGCCAAGACCGCACAGAAGGCTCAATCCATCATGCCTATTTTTGCAATTTTCTTTTTTGGATTGGTCATCATAGCTGCCTGCTGTGGCAAGTTCCTGTGGCCCGACATGGATCCGGGGACTGCCTGGTACACCATTGCCGGTCATTACGGTCCCGCCATGGCGGCGCTGGCCAGTTGCGGCGTGCTGGCGGCCAGTATGTCTACGGCGCCGACCTACATCATGGTAATGTCCAGTACTGCAATGGAGCTCTATACTCCCCTGCGTAAGAGCCCTATGAGTGAGAAGCAGAAAATGTTTCTGACCAAGCTGCTCATTGTGGTATTCGGAATCCTGTTCCAGTTGCTCGGCCTGCTCTCCAGCGATGTGGTGGACATCCTGTCCAACGCGCTGACAGTGCGCGCGGTATGCGGTTTGACCTTTACCCTGTTTCTGCTCTGGAAGCGGCCTAACGAGAAGTCCATTTTCTACAGCATGGTGTTGGGTATCATCGTATGTGTTGTCTGGATCGTCTACGGCTACGTCTTCGGTACGAGTCCATTCGGTATTCAGATTACCTATGCCGGCGGTATTGTCGCACTGGCGACCCAGATCATTGTCACGCTGGTCACTACCAGGTCCGGTGAGCGCTCCGACAGCTACCAGCTTTATAAAGAGGCCAGAAAAGAGATGAAGGCTGCAATTGCCGCAGGCAAACGTGTCTGATAGAACCATTTACTAAGTCTAAATCAGAAAGGTATGGACAAGCGGATGAAAAAGCATGGAGGAAATGTAATGGCCGGCCTGCTGGCCGACTATGGTGTGACGGCGGTATTTGGTGTGCCCGGCGGGCAGACTTTGCCGCTCTACTACGGAATTTTGGATGAGGGGAACCGTATCAGGCATATTCTCATGAAGGATGAGATTGATGCCACCTTTGCCGCGGACGCCTACGCCCGTATCAGCGGCGGTATCGGAGTATGCGACGCCACCGCCGGCTGCGGTGCCATCAAGTTTATTTCGGGCTTGGCGGAGGCGTACAACACCTCCATCCCCGTCATCGCCATCGGTTCTGAGATGGAGGGGGATTGGCTGGCCGCCCGGTACCGCGGTACGGGCTCCCAAGTGGTAGACTCCAAGGAGGTGCTCAAGCCAGTGACCAAGTGGCAGGCGTGCCTGCCCCATGTGAACAAAATGCCGGAGTTGGTGCAGACTGCCGCCCAGATGGCGGTCAGTGGCCGTCCCGGACCCGTATTTATCGAGTGTCCATGGCGGCCCTTCCGGGAGGAATATACCGGGCCGGACTATGAGAGCAACCGAAAACTGGCCAGCCTGCCCGCCCACCGTCCTACCCCGTCCCGCGACGAAATCGACGAGGCGATCCAGGTACTGAAGGAGGCCAAGAGGCCGGTTATGCTGCTGGGCGGCGGTGCTTGGCGTTCCGGCGCCAGAGCGGAGATCACGGCGCTGGCAGAGCGCATGGCTATGCCCGCAGCCGCCTCCCTGACCGGAAAAGGTGTGCTGCCTGAGAACCACCCACTGTCCCTGGGTGTGGTAGGAAGTCTGGGCGGCAATGATGTCTCCAGAAAAATGGTGGAGGAGGCCGACGTGATTCTCGCCATCGGCTTTAAGTTCAGTCAAAACTCCACCTATGGCTGGACAATTCCCAGGAAGGGCCAGAAGGAGATCCGCATTGACATTGACGAGACTGAAATGAATAAACTGCATACTACAGATGTAGGGCTGGTAGGCGATGCCAAGGCCACCCTGCAGCTTCTGCTGGATCGGCTGGATGCGCAGAGAGATCCCACTGCTGTAGAAAAAGAAATCGCGAAGTTGTACCGCGCTTGGCGGGAAAAAAACCGGCCGGCGGTGGAGGCTGATGATTGTATTACTCCGCAGAGGGTCGTCTCCTTATTGAATGAATTGTGCGGCGACGATACAATCCTGGCCTGCGACGCCAGTTTCTCCTGCGGCTGGGCGGGCAGCTTCTTTGACGTATATGGTGCCCGTCGTACCATTCTTCCCCGGGGCGCCGGCGGCCTGGGCTATGGACTTCCTGCCGGCATCGGCGCAGCGGCGGCGCGGCCGGGGAACAAGGTGGTGGTGCTCACCGGTGACGGAGGGCTGAACTACTGCTTAGGAGAAATGGCAGTGCTCCATGAGCAAAACATGGATGTCAAGGTGGTGGTTCTCAACAACAGCATCCTGGGTTGGATTAAGTGGTACGAGGCGGCCATGTGGGACGGCCGCTTTACCGAGGTGGACACCGAAACCATCGACTACGCCGCGGTAGCTAGGGGGCTCAATTGTAAAGGCATATCCATTCGGGACCCCAGGACCCTTCGGGAAGAGCTGAAGACGGCACTGGAGCTGGAAGGGCCAGTGGTCATCGACATCACCACAGCGGAAACGGAAGCATGTAAGTTTACGGATGATCCAAAGGCTGTGGCCTATATCCGGGAGAGCGCGGAGCAGAAAAAGCGAAAGTAAAGGCAGCTGGATATGAAAAGGGGAAATATGCCATGAAAGAAATCATATGGAAGCCGGAGCTGCACCGCTTTTCGAGCTGCAAGGAGTTCGTGGAGGAATTCCGGCTGGGTGCGTCCGACCTGATCCTGACCAACGAGTACATCTACCAGCCCTACTTCAGGGCGATGAACCTGGAGTGTGCCGTGCTGTACCAGGAGCAGTACGGCATGGGTGAGCCCACCGACGTGATGGCGGAGGCCATCCTGCGTGATGCGGCCGCCACGGGCTGCAACCGGGTTGTGGCCATCGGCGGCGGCACGGTCATCGACATCGCCAAGGTGCTGGCGGTGGGCGGCGGGGAGAGCATTGACGAGCTGTACGGCATGGCGCCGGAGCTGCCCAAGCGGCGGGAGCTGGTCCTCATCCCCACCACCTGCGGCACGGGCAGCGAGGTGACCAATATCTCCATCATGGCCCGCACCCGCATAGGAACCAAGCTTGGCCTGGTCAGCCCCGCCATGTACGCCGACTACGCGGTGCTGATCCCCCAGCTGCTGGAGGGCCTGCCGTTCAAGGTGTTCGCCGCCAGCTCCATCGACGCCCTGGTCCACGCGGTGGAGTCCGCCCTGTCCCCCAAGGCCACCCCCTACACCAAGCTCTTTGGCTATAAGGCCATTGAGATGATCATTCGGGGCTATCAGACTATCGCCAAGAAGGGGCCGGAGAGCCGCTTCTCTCTGCTCAACGACTTCCTGCTGGCCTCCAACTATGCGGGCCTGGCCTTTGGCACCGCCGGCTGCGCCGCCGTCCACGCCACCAGCTATCCCCTGGGCGGCAAGTATCATGTGGCCCACGGCGAGAGCAACTACGCCATGTTTACAGGGGTGCTCAAGAACTACATGGAGCTCCGCCGGGACGGGGAGATTGCAGTCCTCAACCAGTATTTGGCCGACTTGTTGGGCTGTATGACCAATGTGGTCTATGACGAGCTGGAGAAGCTGCTGGACCAGATCCTGCCCAAGCGGCCCCTCCGCGAGTACGGCGTGACCAGGGAGGATCTGCCCGTCTTCACCCACAGCGTGGTCACCGAGCAGGGCCGCCTGATGGCCAACAACTTCGTCCCTCTGGACGAGGCGCGGGTGCTGAAGATCTATCAGGAGCTGTTTTAAGACCGCTCCAGTCCCGGTTGCCTGTCCCCGCCTTAGAGGGCGGGGATCGCCGGGGGAATCCCTCTGGCCGGGGGAGCGGGACTGGGCGCAATGATAAAAGAAGGAGATTCTCATGGCGCTTATGAGCAAGGCAGCGATCGTGACCGGGGCAGCCCAGGGCATCGGCAAGGCCATCGCCGCACGGCTGGTGAAGGATGGAATGCGGGTGGCCATCGTGGACATCAACCAGGAGGCCGCCGTCGCAGCCGCCGAGGAGCTGGCCGGGCAGTATGGCGCGGACACCATGGCCGTGCAGTGCGACGTCTCTCAGGAGGAACAGGTCAACATCGCCGTGCAAAAGGTGCTGGAACGGTTCGGTACGGTGGACGTGCTGGTCAACAACGCCGGCATCCTGTCCCTGAAAAAGCCCTTTGTGGAGTACACCAAGGCCGACTGGGACAAAATCTTCGGCATCAACTTCATGGGCGATGTGTTTTTCTGCAAGGCGTTGATCCCCACCATGAAAGAAAAAAAGTCCGGGCGGATCATCAATATGGCCTCCCAGTCCGCCGAGACGGGCGGTCTGGCCGCCTCGCCGATTTACGCCGCCAGCAAAGCTGCAGTCTGGTGCATGACAAAGTCCCTGGCCGGGGAGATGGGGCCCTATCAGGTGACCGTCAATGCGGTGGCCCCCGGCTACATCATGACCGAGATGACCCGCAACGCCGGTTATCGGGACGACATGGTCCCCATGAAGCGCCTGGGTACCCCTGAAGACGTGGCCGACGTGGTGGGCTTCCTGGCGAGCGAGGACAGCCGCTATGTCACTGGCATGATCGTGGATATCAACGGCGGCACGGTGATGCGCTGACTTTGTCTGAACGAGTGCGGGTCATCAACTGACATTGGGAGGTAAAATATATGAGCACGAAAAAGGAACCAAAGGAGCTGGCAAAGCAGTTCTATACCGTAATGTACCGGATGCGCCGCTTCGAGGAGGAGGTCTTTGAGTTCTATAAGCGGGGCCTGATGCCAGGCCTGGCGCACCTGTATCTGGGGGAGGAGGCGGTGGCCGCCGGGGCGTGTGTCGCTCTGCGTGAGGACGACTACATCGGCTCCACCCACCGCGGCCACGGCCACCTGGTGGCCAGAGGCGCCGATCTGGACCGGATGATGGCCGAGATCCTGGGAAAAAAGACCGGCTACTCCAAGGGCAAGGGCGGCTCCATGCACATCATGGCCATGGACAAGGGCATCCTGGGCGCCAACGGCATTGTGGGCGGCGAAATCCCCATCGCCACTGGCGCGGCCTACTCCGCCAAGCTCCGGGGCACCGAGCAGGTCACCCTGGCCTTTTTCGGCGACTCCGCGTCCAACGAGGGGACCTTCCATGAGTCCATCAACATGGCTGCCGCCTGGAACCTGCCCATCGTCTATATCATTGAGAACAATCTCTTCGGCATTTCGGTGGATATCCGCCGGGTGACCAAGGAGCACGACCTCTATAAGCGGGCCGAGGGCTATGGCATTCCGGGCGAGGCTGTGGACGGCAACGACGTCTATGCGGTGTACGAGGCCGTCTCCAGGGCGGTTGAGCGGGCCCGCAAGGGCGAGGGGCCCACCCTCATCGAGTGCAAGACCTACCGCTGGCAGGGCCACCACGTGGGCGACCCCGGCGAGTACCGCGCCCCCGAAGAGCTGGCCGCATGGAAGGCCCGCGAGCCCTTGGTGGTGCTGCAGGAGAAGGGACTGCTGAGCGACGGCGAGATTGAAGAGATCCGCGCCTCTGTGGAGAAGGAGATCGCCCAGGCCTGTAAGTTCGCCGAGGAGAGCGATTATCCCGACGTGTCCGAGGCCTACAAGGATGTGTTTGTAGATATCGCCGCATCTGTTTGATAATAAGGGAGGTTCAGATCATGAGAGAATTGATGGTGAGAGACGCCATCCGGGAGGCCCTGGACGAGGAGATGGCGCGGGATAATACCGTATTCCAGATGGGCGAGGACATCGGCGTCATCGGCGGCAACTTCAAGTGCACCGTGGGTTTGCGGGACAAGTATGGTGATCTGCGTGTAAAGGATACCCCCATCTCTGAGCAGGGGTTCGTGGGCATGGGCGTTGGCGCGGCCCTGACCGGCCTGCGCCCGGTGGTGGAGCTGATGTTCGCCGACTTCATGATGGTCTGCGGAGACCAGCTCTTCAACCAGATGGCCAAGATCACTTACATGTCCGGCGGCCAGTGCAACGTGCCCATGGTGGTGCGCCTGCCCCTGGGTGGCGGACGCTCCTCCGCGGCTCAGCACTCCCAGTCCATCCATGCCTGGGCCGCCCACATCCCCGGCGTCAAGGTGGTGGTCCCCTCCACCGCCGGCGAGTGCAAGGGGCTGCTCAAGACCGCCATCCGGGACAACGACCCCGTTATGTTCTTTGAGCACAAGATGCTCTATACCACCAAGTTCAACGATGTCCCGGAGGTGGAGGAGGATGTGTGCATCCCCTTCGGCAGGGCCCGCATCGTCGCGGAGGGCGCCGATATCACCGTGGTCACCAACTCCATGATGACCATCAAGGCGGAGAAGGCGGTCCGGCAGCTACAGAAGGAGGGCATCAGCGCCGAGCTGATCGACCTGCGCACCATCGTGCCCCTGGACACCGAGACAATCATCAGGTCGGTGAAAAAGACGGGCAAGCTGCTGATCGTAGACGAGGGCCACCTCAGCTTCGGCATCACCGGCGAGATCGCCTCCCGGATCATGCCCGACGTGTTCTATGATCTGGACGCCCCCATCCAGCGGATGGGCACCGCCGACGTGCCCCTGCCCTTCAGCCCCGCGCTGGAGTTCCCGCTGATTCCCGACGAGAAGAAGATCGCGGCCAAGATCCGCGAGATGGTGTAAGGAGGCATCGCAATGGCTGAAGTCGTCATCATGCCTAAGCTGGGCTTCAACATGGACGAGGGCCAGCTGGTCAAGTGGCACAAGCAGGTGGGCGAGACGGTAAAGAAGGGCGAGGTGCTCTTTGAGATCAACACCGACAAGACCACCATGCCCGTGGAGGCCACCGAGGACGGCACCCTCCTGAAGATCATTCTGGAGGAGGGTGCCTTCGCCGAGGTGTTTACCCCCATCGCCGTGACCGGCGCACCGGGGGAGGATCCGGATGCCGCCCTGGCTTCCGCCGGACAGGGGCAGGCCGGTGGAAGCGCGCCCGCCGCCGCTCCTTCGGCCCCTGCCGCGCCGGTGGACATGAAGTCTCTGAAACTGACACCCAAGGCCCGAAAGCTGGTCCAGGACGAGGGCATCGACCCGGACTCCCTGACCCAGATCAAGGGCACCGGCTTCCAGGGCGGGATCACCTATAAGGACCTCAAGGCATCCCCGCTGGCCCGCAGGGTGGCCCGGCAAATGGGCGTGGATCTGGCCGCTGTCCAGGGTACCGGCGCCGCCGGCAAGATCATGAAGGCCGACGTGGAGGCCGCGGCCGCCAAGGCCGCGCCTGCCTCCGCCGGGTCGGACACCCGACAGGTGGCCTCCGCCGTTCCCTACAAGGGTGTGCGCAGGATCATCGGCGAGAAGCTGGCCCAGTCCAAATTCACTGCGCCCCACCTGTACTTTACCGACGCGGTGGACACCACCGAGCTGGCCGCCTTCCGCAAGCGGCTCAACGAGACCAGCGAGGTAAAGATCGCCGTCTCCGACCTGCTGACCATGGCGGCCTGCAAGGCCCTGAAGAAATTCCCCGGCATCAATGTCACCCTGAAGGACGACCAGGTCGTCACCTACAAGTCCATCAACGTGGGCACTGCCGTGGCTGGTGACAACGGCTTGGTCGTCCCGGTGATTAAGAATGTGCAGAACAAGACTCTCACCGACGTGGCACGGGAGAGCAAGGATCTGGTGGCCAGAGCCAGGGAAGGCCGGCTGGCCCCGGAGGAGTACAGCGAGGGTACCTTCTCCATTTCCAATCTGGGGATGTTCGGCATCGGCAACTTCACCGCGATCATCAACGCGCCCGAATCGGCGATCCTGTCGGTCAGTTCCGTGCGCAAGACCCCCGTTGTGGTCACCGGCGAGAACGGAGAGGACGCCATCGCCATCCGGCCCATGATGAACATACAGCTGTCTGTGGATCACCGGGTCATTGACGGTCTGCTGGCCTCCCAGTTCGTGGAGTATATGAAGCAGCTGCTGGAGCATCCTATCCAGATTCTGATGTGAGTGGAGGAGTGTCATGGCAGAGATCATCATCATGCCCAAGCTGGGCTTCAATATGGACGAGGGCCAGTTGGTCAAGTGGCACAGGCGGGTGGGTGAAACGGTAAAGAAGGGCGAGGTGCTCTTTGAGATCAACACCGACAAGACCACCATGC
>OHBC01000655.1_pt1 | contig 12391 bp, 9 predicted proteins | sample 1577331 | NCBI WGS metagenome assembly OHBC01 (sample SAMEA3879570, study PRJEB24766) | human gut metagenome | biome: human-associated habitat; feature: feces | place: USA | collected 1985/1987
TCCCGAAACGTTGTCTTTTCAGGCATCAGGCGAAGAGGAATCCGCTGATTATCAGTGCCTTTAATTTTGAAACCGGGTGCAAAGGTAAGTAATTATTAAATTAACTTCCAAAAAAACAAGCCATTTTCTTACTTTTGGGGTATAACTTTTTATGTTATTTAGCATAAAAACGAACTTTTTTCCCTACTTTTGCAGCGTTAAAGTCTATTTTTTTATGCAACCATCAAATACTGAATTGATTCTGATTCGAGTTACCGGCGAAGATCGTCCGGGACTTACCGCTTCCGTAACTGAAATACTTGCCAAGTATGACGCTACTATCCTTGATATCGGACAGGCGGACATCCATAATACTTTGTCGTTAGGCATCCTTTTCAGAAGCGAAGAAAGGCATTCCGGATTCATTATGAAGGAGCTGCTGTTTAAGGCATCTTCATTGGGAGTAACCATTCGTTTCGAACCGATAGGAACCGATCAGTATGAGAACTGGGTAGGTATGCAGGGGAAAAACCGCTATATACTGACGGTATTGGGCCGCAAACTGTCCGCTCGCCAGATCTCTGCCGCTACCCGCGTACTAGCAGAACAAGACTTAAACATTGATGCCATCAAACGTCTGACGGGGCGTATTCCTTTGGATGAGGACAAAACAGATACCCGTACCCGTGCCTGTATCGAGTTCTCTGTACGCGGTACTCCGAAAGACCGTATCGCCATGCAGGAGCGACTGATGCAGCTGGCTAGCGAACAGGAGATGGACTTTTCTTTCCAGCAAGATAATATGTACCGCCGTATGCGTCGTCTGATCTGTTTCGATATGGATTCTACCTTGATCGAAACTGAGGTAATCGACGAGCTGGCTATCCGTGCAGGTGTAGGTGATGAAGTAAAGGCCATTACAGAAAGCGCCATGCGTGGAGAAATAGACTTTACAGAAAGCTTCACACGTCGTGTAGCCTTGTTAAAAGGACTGGATGAATCAGTCATGCAGGAAATAGCAGAAAGCCTTCCTATTACAGAAGGAGTAGACCGCCTGATGTATGTACTGAAAAAATATGGATACAAAATTGCTATTCTTTCCGGAGGATTCACCTATTTCGGTCAGTATCTGCAAAAGAAATATGGCATAGATTACGTATATGCGAACGAATTGGAAATTGTAGACGGCAAATTAACCGGACGCTATCTGGGAGACGTAGTAGACGGCAAACGAAAAGCCGAACTCCTCCGTCTGATCGCTCAGGTAGAGAAGGTTGATATTGCTCAGACGATAGCCGTTGGAGACGGTGCCAACGACCTTCCTATGCTGGGAATCGCCGGACTGGGAATCGCCTTCCACGCAAAGCCCAAAGTAGTGGCAAATGCCAAACAATCCATCAATACCATCGGGCTTGACGGAGTGCTCTATTTCCTGGGATTCAAAGATTCTTATTTGAATATGTAATTGAGACCAAAAATTATTTTATCTTTGTCGGCAAATAAAAAGAAGTAATGAAGTTTTCCGAACTAAAACTAAATGCAAATGTGCTTGATGCGCTTGACGCCATGCGATTTGACGAGTGCACGCCTATACAGGAACAAGCAATTCCAATCATACTAGAAGGTAAAGATTTGATAGCAGTTGCACAAACGGGCACTGGTAAAACAGCAGCATTCCTGCTGCCTATCCTGAATAAGTTATCCGAAGGAGGACATCCCGAAGATGCCATTAACTGTGTCATTATGTCCCCTACCCGGGAATTGGCGCAGCAAATCGACCAGCAAATGGAAGGCTTCTCCTATTTTATGCCCGCATCGAGTGTTGCCGTATACGGTGGAAATGACGGAATCCTTTTCGAACAACAGAAGAAGGGACTTACGTTAGGTGCAGATGTAGTAATAGCTACTCCCGGACGGCTGATAGCCCATTTAAGCCTTGGATACGTAGACCTTTCCAAGGTTTCTTATTTTATACTGGACGAAGCAGACCGTATGCTTGATATGGGATTCTACGAAGATATCATGCAAATCGTGAAATATTTGCCGAAAGAACGACAGACAATCATGTTCTCGGCAACTATGCCTGCCAAAATACAGCAACTGGCAAAAACAATTCTGAATAATCCGGCGGAAATCAAACTTGCCGTTTCAAGACCGGCAGATAAAATCATTCAGGCAGCTTATGTATGTTACGAGAATCAGAAGTTGGGTATCATACGCAGCCTTTTCACTGACGAAGTACCCGAACGTGTGATAGTTTTCGCTTCCTCCAAGATCAAGGTTAAAGAAGTGGCAAAAGCACTGAAAATGATGAAGTTGAACGTAGGAGAAATGCATTCGGATCTTGAACAGGCACAACGTGAAGTGGTCATGCACGAATTTAAAGCCGGAAGAATCAATATTTTGGTTGCTACGGATATCGTTGCCCGTGGTATCGATATTGACGACATTCGATTGGTTATCAACTTTGATGTACCCCATGACAGCGAGGACTATGTGCATCGTATCGGACGTACAGCACGTGCCAACAATGACGGAGTAGCACTCACCTTTATCAGCGAGAAAGAACAGAGCAACTTCAAATCCATCGAGAACTTTCTTGAAAAAGAAATATATAAAATTCCCGTTCCCGCCGAATTAGGAGAAGCACCGGAATACAAGCCCCGCTCTTACAACAATAAGAGAGGTGACAGTTCTAAAAGAAGAAGCTTCGGAGGAAAAAGGAATAACAACAATGGAAAAAAAGGCAATAACCGCCCCTCTTCTCCTGCAAGAAACTAAAAAACACTTGGCTATTTCGTCGGAGTAATAGTCAACTTGCCGCTAAAGCTGACAGTCAAATTTGCTATACTGTAAATAGAACTTTCCGGAATGGATAAAACAGCCTGATAATGGAAACCATTCCGGTCTACCTTTACAAATTTAGTATCAGATAAGATCGCCTGCACCAGGAAATCCGCAGGAACCACACTTTCAAACATCTGCTTGGTAATATCACTGGCAAACAGGCTCTTCTTGCCTTCATACACACAAATGTGCATCACATTATCGTAGTACACATTGTCCATACTAATACCCTCTTCGGTATATATCGTCTTGATAACCCTCATTTTGGACGGATTGATATACACATAAGCACGATAGCGGCTACCATTATAGTTCACGATACTATCGCGCTTCGTTACTTCCGTATAGGTAGGGATAATCATTTCCTGACCGACAAAAGACAGCGAATCATTAGGATCTTCGGACTTATGCAACCTGATCATATTATCTGTAATCGAATGAAACCAGAAAATATGCTCACCCTGCTTATCTATTTTATAATAAGTAGTATCATTGCCATAAGTATAAAGAGTATCCCGTATGATTTTGAATGTAATGGGAGCGCTCTGTGCATCTGCATAATAGATGGTGTCCCCTTCTATACGCATCAACGGGCTCTCAGTCTCATCATCCAGCCAGATTCCCTGCAACAGCTCTTTCGCACTCAAGTCCTCCTCTTGGCTGGAAGAAGAGTGCGGATTCTTACTGCTGTTACACGCTGCGAGCAAGATCGCTACTAACGATATCGCTACATATTTTGTCATTCGTCTAAATTTTGTGTATAAAGATACTCTAATTATCTTATTTACCAATGCATGAATAAATAAATCCGAGCTCTTCCATTTCTTTTTTATCATAGATATTGCGTCCGTCCAGCACAATCTGCTGATTCATAGTCTTTTTGATAACAGCCCATGAAGGCAGACGGAATTCTTTCCATTCGGTAATTAACATCAGGACATCAGCATCAAGCACCGCATCATACATATCGCGGGCGTAATAAATGACATCACCGATACGACGCTTGCACTCATCCATAGCAGCCGGATCGTATGCACGTATCTGACAACCCGCTTTCAATAGTCTGTCAATCAAGACTAATCCCGGAGCCTCACGCATATCATCCGTTTCCGGTTTAAACGCCAATCCCCACAAGGCGATGGTCTTACCTTTCAAATCACCATTAAACTGCTTCATCAGTTTTTCAAACAAGACTCCTTTCTGCGCCTCATTCACATCTTCTACCGCACGAAGCACACGCATGGTATACCCGTTTTGCTCGGCAGTCTTGATCAATGCTTTCACATCTTTAGGAAAACAGGAGCCACCATATCCGATACCCGGGTACAGGAACTTGCGTCCGATACGAGTATCAGAACCGATACCGCTACGTACCATATTTACGTCGGCACCTACCAGTTCACACAAGTTTGCGATGTCATTCATAAAGCTGATACGGGTTGCCAACATGGAGTTAGCCGCATATTTCGTCATTTCAGCCGATGGGATATCCATGAAAATAACACGGAAGTTATTCAATAAAAACGGCTTATAGAGTTTCGACATCAGTTTCTCCGCACGGACTGACTCTACTCCTACCACTACACGGTCCGGACTCATAAAGTCACTGATAGCATTGCCCTCTTTCAGAAATTCCGGATTGGATGCTACATCAAACTCAATATTCACTCCTCTTTTATCCAGCTCTTCCTGAATAGCGGCACGAACTCTGCGCGCAGTACCTACAGGAACCGTGCTCTTCGTCACCACCAACTTATATTGATTCATATTACGACCGATGGTGCGGGCAACTTCCAGCACATAGCTCAAATCAGCACTGCCATCTTCGTCCGGAGGCGTACCGACAGCACTAAATATAACTTCTACATCGTTCAGACAACTCTCTAGCGAAGTCGTGAATTTCAGCCTTTTAGCCTTGACATTACGAAGTACCATTTCTTCCAATCCATTCTCATAGATCGGAATTACTCCTTTCTGCAAAGATTCTATTTTTTCTCTATTCGTATCTACACAAGTTACATTTACGCCAATTTCAGCAAAACATGTTCCGGTTACCAAACCAACATAACCGGTTCCGACAATCGCTATTTTCATATCTATCGTTTGTTAGAGTTTATTCAAAATATACAGCATCTCTGAAAGCCATGCCCTCTTTATCCTTGGGCGACAAAAGCATTTGCGACTCCCCAAGCATCCAGTCGATACCTAGCGTTTCGTCATTATATACTATAGACGCTTCCGCCTGCGGAGCATATTTATTGTCTACCTTATACATGAACACAGCTTCTTCGCTCAACACCACAAAGCCATGAGCGAAACCACGGGGAATAAAAAACTGCCTCTTATTTTCTTCACTGAGCAATGCACTGACATATTTTCCAAAAGTCGGTGACGACCGGCGCAAATCGACCGCAATATCCAACACCTTTCCTTTCAGCACACGAACTAACTTAGCCTGGCTGTATTCACCCTTCTGATAGTGCAGTCCTCGCAATACGCCAAAAGACGATTTCGATTCATTATCCTGTACAAAGTCGACCGGACCGATCTTCGCTTCAAACTCCTCTTTCTTGAAGGCTTCCATAAAATAGCCCCGTTCATCAGAATAAACGTTGGGTTCTATCAGCCACACCCCATCTATTTCTGTCTGTATATAGTTCATCGTTAGTAGTAATAAGTAAAACGATGCAAAAGTAGTGATTTTTTCGAAGTTTTCTGGGATATATTCAATTAATCTCTTAATTTTGCACTATGATTGAATTAGCACAACACATAGAGGCTCTGTTGTTAGAGAACGATTGCGTAATCGTTCCTAATTTTGGCGGATTCGTAGCACACTACGCTCCCGCAACCTATGTAAAAGAAGAAAATCTTTTTTTACCTCCTACCCGTATCATCGGTTTCAATTCTCAGCTTAAACTGAATGACGGCGTGTTGGTACAGTCCTATATGTCTGCGCATGACACCAGCTTTGCCGATGCTACCCGCATGGTGGAAAAAGAAGTGAACGCATTCGTCGAGCTTCTTCATGAAGAAGGAAAAGCTCATCTGGAAAACGTGGGTGAAATCCATTATAACATTTACGGGAACTACGAATTCACTCCTTATGATCATAAGATAACGACTCCTTCTCTATACGGACTGGATTCTTTTGAGATGCAGGAACTCTCTGCGTTGCAACGAAAAGAAAGAGTATTGGTACCTGCCAGTCTGACGAAAGAAAAGAAAACATATGAAATCAGCATCAGCCGTACCCTTCTTCGTAATGCTGCGGCAATGATTGCCGTTATCGTCATGTTCTTCGCATTCTCTACTCCTGTAGAAAATACGTATGTCGAGAAAAACAATTATGCCCAGCTGTTGCCCGGTGAGCTCTTTGAGCAAATAGAAAAACAATCGGTTGCAGTCACTCCTGTTTCCGTAGCGACAAAGCATAATCAAAAGAACGCGGCTGGACAGACGAAGAAAACTACCGTTGATAGAGCCAGAACTTCAAGACCTATCGCCGTAAAAGAAGTCAAGGTTGCCAAACAGGAAACAACACCGGCCGCACCGACAGCAACAATTCCGGCTACGCCGACAGTGACAGCTCCGGCTACACCCGCAGTTCAGCCACAGACCAATCATCCTTTTCATATTATCGTAGCAGGAGGAATCGGCCTGAAAGATGCTGAAGCAATGGCAGAACAATTAAAGGCAAAAGGATTTGCCGAAGCGAAAGCCTTGAACAGCGATGGCAAAGTACGTGTCAGCATCCGTTCATTCGGAAATCGCGAAGAAGCTACCAAACAATTGCTGGAGCTTAGAAAAAACGAAACTTATAAGAATGCCTGGTTACTGGCAAAATAAATCCCCTTTTAAAGCATGAAACGAGTTCTTTGTCCTAAATGTGAGAATTACCTTTTTTTTGATGAAACTAAATACAGCGAAGGTCAATCGCTTGTATTCGAATGCGAACATTGTGGCAAACAATTCAGCATCCGTCTTGGAAAAAGCAAAGTAAAAGCCCTTAGAAAGGAAGAGAACCTGGAAGAAGAAGCAGAAGCTCATAAAGAGGAATTCGGTTATATTACGGTTATTGAAAACGTGTTTGGCTTCAAACAAGTACTTCCGTTGCAAGAAGGTGATAATGTGATAGGCCGTCGCTGCGTGGGTACCGTTATCAATACTCCGATCGAAAGCGGTGACATGAGTATGGACAGACGCCACTGCATCATTAATGTGAAGCGTAACAAACAGGGAAAACTTGTCTACACATTACGGGACGCCCCCAGCCTCACAGGTACCTTTCTTATGAATGAGATTCTGAGAGATAAAGACCGCGTCCGCATGGAAGACGGAGCAATCGTAACTATCGGAGCTACCACATTCATTCTTCATACAGCTGAAGCTGAATAGAAATAAAACTGTTTTTCTCCTTGTATCGGAATAATCTTCGATAGCATATATATATATAAAAATAGCGTCACTATTCACAACGAACAGTGACGCTATTTTTATATGATAGTACTTAATTAAAGGATACCCTTTACCGTTTCAAGCATACCTTTTTCCTGAATAGAGTCCAGATCAGCCTTTATAGCTTCTGCCAGCCCCGGAATCTTATTCAAATCTTCGCCCCAGATAAACTCTGCTCCCAGCACGCCTTCTGCAACCTTTTTCGTGCAACCGGTAGCCCAAAGTTCTTTCAGTAAGTTCATGATTTCAGGAGCATCGTTCGGTACAATTTCAGCCCCGTCTGCACGTACACCACCTTTATAATAAGTGATAATAGCAGCCAATCCGAGTACCAGTCCTTTCGGAAGTTCCCCTTTGCGTTCCAGATACGTCTTCAATCCCGGAAGATCACGAGTTTCATATTTCGGGAATGAGTTAAGCATAATGCTTGTTACCGCATGATCGACGAATGGATTGTTGAAACGTTCCAATACATCCTCTGCAAACTTCTTCAGTTCCTCTTTCGGAAGATTCAATGTCTCCATCAATTCATCAAACATCACTTTATGAATATACTTGCCGATTACCTCATGTTGGCAAGCATCACGCACGATATTCACACCCGACAAGTATGCTACCGGAGAAAGAACCGTGTGAGGACCATTGAGCAAAGTTACTTTGCGTTCGTGATAAGGAGCTTCCGACGGAACAAACAACACATTCAGCCCTGCCTTATCAGCCGGGAATTCTTTTGCCACTTCCTGCGGAGCTTCAATTACCCACAGGTGGAAGATTTCAGCCTGCACAACAAGGTTATCATCGTACTGTATCTTTTCCTTGATAGCAGCAATATCCTTGCGAGGGAATCCCGGAACGATACGGTCTACCAATGTCGCATATACTCCGCAAGCTTCCTCAAACCAAGTCTTGAATTCATTGCCAAGATTCCACAGGTCGATATACTGATAAATCGTTTCTTTCAGCTTGTGGCCATTCAGGAAGATCAGTTCGCAAGGGAAAATGATCAGACCTTTCGTCTTGTCACCGTTGAATGTTTTAAAACGATGATACAGCAATTGAGTCAGCTTGCCCGGATAAGATGAAGCGGGAGCATCTTCCAGTTTGCAAGTCGGATCAAAGGCGATTCCGGCTTCTGTAGTGTTCGAGATAACAAAGCGCATTTCCGGTTGTTCAGCCAGCTTCATAAACTCGTCATTCTGCGTATAAGGATTCAATGCGCGACTGATTACATCAATCATTGTCAAGCTGTTAACCACTTCTCCTTTATCCAATCCTTGAAGGTTAACATGATACAAATCATCTTGTGCATTCAGCATATCGACCATACCTTTATCAATCGGTTGAACCACTACCACACTGCTGTTGAAGTCAGTCTTCTGGTTCATGTTGTAAATAATCCAATCTACAAATGCACGTAAAAAGTTACCTTCGCCAAATTGGATAATGCGCTCCAGACGTTGTACTTTAGGAGCTGTTTCTTTGTTTAATGCTTTCATGTTAGTTGTAATTTATAAAGTTGATATTATACAAATTCGAAATAAAAATCAATATTTTCCTTTATCATAATGTCGATAGGCATGTACTTTACCGGTTCAACGGATTTCTTGAAAACGACGTGGTCGCAAAGAGCTTTTACGCCACAATATCCCTGCAGTCCCGGACGTTGCCCGATCAGATAATGCACATCACCGGATTTCAGCAATTCCACGTTTGCTTTCAGAAGGTCATATCCTATCAGCCCCTTCATGCTTCGTCCCGCACTACGGAGATATTCGCCCAGCTGATAAACTCTGGAATTGAATACGACACCCAACGTAGCTTTCGGATGCAGCCGGAAAAATTCATCCAATGTCTTTTGATTATTTTCCTGATTAGACTTGTTCAGCACCACTTCATGAATCACCAACTTTTCATACTCTTCGGTGATAAAGCTCATAAATCCTGCCAAACGCCGTTGCATCTGTATTTCTGCCGGACTGTTCTTATTATTGCTCAAGAACAAAACCAGCTCCTGCCCCTCGCCGGCCTGATAGTTGCGCATTAATATTTTGGCGGCAATGTATCCGCTTTTATAAGAGTCCTGTCCGATATAGGTCAGTGCATTCGCTTCCTCCATATTGAAGTCAATGAATGCATAGGCTACTTTTTTAGCTTGCAGATAGTCTGTCAAAGCCAATGTCTCATTTCTGAAGTTCGGAGCGATCAGTACAGCATCGACATTACTTTCTTCAACCCTGCGACACACTTCCAGATAACTTTCCTTGTCCCCTTGCTGGTAACAAAGATAATCCACGCTCACATTGAAAGGACGCAATTCCTGACGTGCCCGCTCAATGCCTCCCACTACCGAATGCCAGTAGTCATGCTCTATATAATAAGGTATCAGACAAACGAAAGAATATTTCTTCTTGGCAGCCAGTCCGATAGCAAATACATTAGGCTGGTAGTGAATTTCGTCCAATACCTTTTGTACTTTAGCCTTGCTTTGAGGAGATACGTCGCCGCGATTGTGCAGCACTCTGTCAACCGTTCCGGCGGAAACACCCGCCATACGGGCAATGTCTTTGATGGTATAGTTCTGATCCTCCATAGTGCTAAAACTTAAATATTATAAATAATCGCTGCAAATATACGAATTATTTTGTTACTCCAAGTAAATTTTCTATTTTTGTGTTCGATAACGGTTAATAAAACTAAAACGAAGATTTACACCTATTAGCTTTAAAATCAATACTATATAGGTATAAATGCAGAAAGTAATAATTTTATATACTAAAAACACAGTAACAATGAAGAACTTCATGGATGAAAACTTTTTGCTGCAGACAGAAACTGCACAAAAGTTGTATCACGAGCATGCGGCAAAAATGCCGATTATCGACTACCACTGTCATTTAATCCCCCAAATGGTAGCTGACGACTACAAGTTTAAATCACTGACTGAAATCTGGTTGGGTGGCGACCATTACAAATGGCGTGCAATGCGTACAAATGGCGTAGACGAACGCTATTGTACAGGAAAAGATACCACAGACTGGGAAAAGTTCGAAAAATGGGCTGAAACCGTTCCTTATACCTTCCGCAATCCGTTGTATCATTGGACACACCTGGAATTGAAGACTGCTTTCGGCATCGACAAGATTTTAAGCCCGAAGACTGCACGCGAGATTTACGACGAGTGTAACGAGAAGCTGGCTCAGCCGGAATACTCAGCTCGCGGAATGATGCGTCGTTACCACGTGGAAGTAGTATGTACTACGGACGATCCGATTGATTCTCTGGAATATCATATCCAGACACGCGAAAGCGGTTTTGAAATCAAAATGTTGCCTACCTGGCGCCCAGACAAGGCAATGGCAGTAGAAGTTCCTGCCGACTTCCGCGCTTATGTAGAAAAACTGTCTGTAGTAAGCGGCGTGACAATCTCCAATTTCGACGATATGATTGCGGCTCTCCGCAAACGTCATGACTTCTTCGCCGAACAGGGTTGCCGCTTGTCCGACCACGGTATCGAAGAGTTCTATGCAGAAGATTACACCGACGCAGAAATCAAAGCTATATTTAATAAGGTATATGGCGGAGCTGAATTGACTAAAGAAGAAATTCTGAAATTCAAGTCTGCTATGTTGGTAATCTTCGGAGAAATGGACTGGGAAAAAGGATGGACCCAGCAGTTCCACTACGGTGCTATCCGTAACAACAATACGAAGATGTTCAAATTGTTAGGACCCGATACAGGCTTCGACTCTATCGGCGAATTTACAACAGCCAAGGCAATGTCTAAATTCCTCGACCGCCTGAACGTTAACGGCAAGTTGACCAAGACAATCCTTTATAACCTGAATCCTTGCGCCAATGAAGTGATTGCCACTATGCTGGGCAACTTCCAGGATGGCTCGATAGCCGGCAAGATTCAGTTCGGTTCCGGATGGTGGTTCCTCGACCAGAAAGATGGTATGGAAAAACAAATGAACGCGTTGTCAGTACTTGGACTTTTGAGCCGTTTCGTAGGTATGCTGACAGACTCCCGTTCATTCCTTTCCTATCCACGCCATGAATACTTCCGCCGTACATTATGTAATTTGGTAGGACGTGATGTGGAGAACGGAGAAATTCCGGTATCTGAAATGGATCGAGTAAATCAGATGATCGAAGACATCAGCTACAACAATGCCAAGAACTTCTTCAAATTCTAAAACAAGAATTACTAAATAGTAATACCGCTGTCGGGGCACGATGCTCCACAGCGGTATTTTTTTAAAATAACGCTCCTCTCCCTGTAGTTTCATATACGATTCTATTGTCACTTGTCACCTTTTATAGTTAAATAGTTAGTAATCAATAAAATAGTGGTGACAATAAGCGGTGATAATAAGGTGATAATAGAATTTATATGAATTCATTTATCACCTTCTATTATCACCCATATCTCCTACTACACTGATTACCAACATTTAAACAGGAACTAACTTCTTTTTCTTTTTATCACAGAGAACTGGATTTTCGACCCGAAAATTGTATTTTACCCCCTTTTTACCTTCTATAATTCCTATTAATCAATTATTTCTCCCCCCAGTCACAACAAAATTTTATTTGCTAAAGCATTAAACGATGCTTCTTTGGCCTCCTAAGACATTTTAGATGGCATGTATAATAGTTAAAGCCAGTATACTTAATACATCAACAAGCCTTGATTAATACATTTTGCAGGATATATGCTCTCGTTTTACGTACGTGAAACATTCAGACTACGCACGTGATCCCATCAGCCCACGTACATGAACCGATGGGATCACGTACCTGAAACTTGTTCTTATTGCTTTCAAAAGACATTAACTTAGCATACAAAAGGGATTAATCAACGAAGCATAGACTATTAAACCAGGCAGGTCTGATTAAATCGGCAAGCATCTTTCGGGCTAAGGAGCAACAAGTCCCGAAGAGTAGGCTCAAATTGAGTTGAAGAGTAGTCCTCACAAGATTTACAACTGATCCCTTACAAGGCAGTTCATATAAACAAAAAAAAGAAGTAACTAAGTTACTTCTTCATCCTTTGTACACCCTCAGGGATTCGAACCCTGGACCCACTGATTAAGAGTCAGTTGCT
>OHBC01000669.1_pt1 | contig 11958 bp, 9 predicted proteins | sample 1577331 | NCBI WGS metagenome assembly OHBC01 (sample SAMEA3879570, study PRJEB24766) | human gut metagenome | biome: human-associated habitat; feature: feces | place: USA | collected 1985/1987
TAATATATTTATATGTCTGATTGTTTAATGAAATCAATTGCTTTTTTAAGTACTCCATATTTGGATTATATACGGAAAGAAGTATATCAACTCTTTCTTTTATCATGCTTTTTCTCCTAAATTAATAATACTGCTAATCTATTATTTTAAACCCATTAATCCATATTATTTATATTACCTAATAACTAATCAAACTATCATTTCATATGCTAGTTTAAATATTTTATTTATCTAGTATATATTTTTAATCTTTTAACTATATCACGATAATAAAATGCAAGCCGAAATAATCAATGAAAAATAGAAAAATATAGCTGTTCTACTACCTGATGCCCAAACTGTTGGTGAAAACACCATCATAACATTTAACTCAATTCTTACTAATAAAATGCAAAAAATATCAATATTTTTCTTATCTTTTTTGACTAGCTGGAATAAAAATACTCGTAAACTAACTATTACAAGAAAAATATTAGATATACTATTATTGATTTGTAATTATTAAAACTTAAAATTCCATATTTTCCAAGACTAGTATATAAAAATGATACATTTGGATATAACGATATCAGCCACTGACCAAATAATCCAAATATACAAACCACTGCAATCAAAATCATTGCACATAAATTAATCACACTATTTTTCACTTTTGAAGTAATTATTACTAATGAAAAAGTAAAAAACAAACTTACTGGATTATTAATATATATATAAATTTAGGAATAACTTTTCTATTAAAAATACAGTATACTGTATAATACCTAACATTATCGCTAGTCCCTGCTCTTGATTAGTTGCAAAGAGCAAAAATACTACACGAACTACATATTCACATATTTTAAGTTTTTTTGTTAAATGTACTTTCTTTAAAAAATATAGATTACCGGAATTGCACACAATGACCATTGATAATTAATCGTAGTAGCCATCCAGCTGATGACGTATCAATCATTAGATATACCAAAACACTCAAACAGCTAATCCATTTAAATTGTATCGTTTTTTTATAAAAAATTTCATAAACTAATTTTACAATTATTGTTATTACAAGAAAATCAAGGATTTTCCATATTACTGGATATGGGGCTATAAAATACAATATTCCCTCTATAAATTGTCTAGAAGACCAATTAGTATATTTCTCAATGGCTGATTCTAGTAGCGACATTTCACTTGACCTTAATATAAAATGAATATCATCCCCTGTATTTACATTTAATACCAACTACAAAACAATAAAATATATGGCAAATTTTGAACAACTAATTTTTTATTTTATTCATGTGTATTTAATAATCCTCTCTTATACTCTAAACCAACAACTTAAATCACATGTACCAATTCCCGGAACATATCCACTAGATGTATATTGCCATCCAAATAAGCCGCTATAATAAGGATTATTCCATCCCATTGTTTTAGTATAAGCAGCCATCCATGAAGTGTGCGCCCAAATATAGGAACTATTTAAATTACTATTCAATAAACTTCTATAGCTATATATATGAGCTGTGTATCCATTTCTATCCATTGTTGAAATAAACGCCTTGACAAAACCATCATATCTATCTGGTGTTATAATCACTTCACTAGAATCTGAACTTCTTTCTAGATCATAATAAACTGGATACGCTAGCTCACTTGGCTGCACATTGTATTTTTTTAAAATACTAATAACAAGATTAGCCTCCGCAATAGCATCGCTATTATTATTTGCATAATCATAAATATAGATACCAAAAGGTATTTTCAATCTTCTACATGCTGCTAAATTATTTGCAAATTGCTTATCTTCTGAATAGTACCCTCCACTATGACTAGTGATTCTCAATATCGCACCATCAATATCACCATATTTTTTTGCTGTATCCCAATCAATATTCCCATTATATTGACTGACATCTACAACTTTTTTTGAAGGCATATTTCCTACCAAAGTTCCTGTTTCATCATAAAAATATTTTTGTCCATCAATATATGTCCATCCATTTCCCGGATGTGTATTTATAACATTATGCATATTTAGAGGAATATATGTAACTTGTCCGTGTTTGTCGTATACATAAATATGTATATTATATGCTCCGTACTCATATTTATGATTAGATCTTTTAACATCAAAACTATAAACATCACTTTTCATCTTAGCATTATACCAAATAATATCATCTTGATCATTTAAATCAGTCCACACTGCAAATTCAACTCTATCCAGCTCATATGTACTCTTAACATTACATGAAATTGTAAAACCTTCGTCAGTTGCATTTGTAATGTACGTATTAGATATTATTGGTGCAGTTGTTACTGGTTCATTTATAACAAATTTACCAGCAGAAACTTTATTTGACATTCCCTCATTATCGTATACATAAATATGTGTTTCATACTCTCCATATTTGTAATTGTGATCCTTAATAGATATTGTAGCTGCTGCTATTCCATTTTCATCAGGTAATACAGATATCCATGTATTGTCATCTTGTCCGTTAACTGTTGTCCACGTTGAAAACTCTACTCTATTAATCCCAGAGGCATCAGAAACTTTGCACTGAAGTGTATAAGACTTATCATCCTTAGAAACAACTTTTACATCTGAAATTATTGGAACATCTTTTTTAAGAACTATCTTATCCAATACAAGATATGTCAATCTTCCGTTTTTATCATATGCATATATATGTGTGTTGTACTCTCCATCTGCATTTCCATGTTCACTCGTGTTCACTCGATAAGTATATGTGTACGTTCCATCTGGATTCTTTGTCCCTGTTCCTCTTCCCCATGTGATATCATCTTGTCCATTGACTGTTGTCCATGTTGGAAATTCTACCCGGTCTAATCCTGATGCACTCTCTACCTTGCAGCTTACTGTATATCCTGTTGCACTTACACTGCTTATCTTTGCTTCACTGATCTTTGGTGCCAGACTTGGTACATTTACCTTGTCCAATACAAGATATGTTAGTCTTCCGTTTTTATCATATGCATATATATGTGTGTTGTACTCTCCATCTGCATTTCCATGTTCACTCGTGTTCACTCGATAAGTATATGTGTACGTTCCATCTGGATTCTTTGTCCCTGTTCCTCTTCCCCATGTGATATCATCTTGTCCATTGACTGTTGTCCATGTTGGAAATTCTACCCGGTCTAATCCTGATGCACTCTCTACCTTGCAGCTTACTGTATATCCTGTTGCACTTACATTGCTTATCTTTGCTTCACTGATCTTTGGCGGTTGATTTTCTTGATAAACAATGTCATTTCCTATATTAACTAATGTTATGAGATTAATTGCTACATATCCATAATCATTTGGATAATTATAAACTGATAAAGAAGATACGCCTGTTCTATCACTAGTCAAAGCTGAGTCACTTTGAATTTCATAATAACCATTGACCGAATTTTTTTTCCGAACAATAAAAGCATAAGCTGGATTACTAATTGATGTATAAAGTGTTTTTGAATTAGAGGTATTTAATGATTTAACATCTACTTTATTATATGTAGTTAAATTAGCGTCTTTTATGCCAACTGTGTAATAATTTTTATCTTTTCCTGCTATTCCAGCGTCCATATTTTCAGCAATTGATGCACATTTTTCACCTTCATATGGATCGGATGAATATTTACCAAAAATCCCACTTCCTTTATCACCAAAGTATCCACCTCTAAATAGCGATGTGTACGTTGCGTTTAAGTATCTTTTTGACATCCAATTAGATGTAAAATCTTTAATACACGCATCAACGCTTTCAAATGCATCTGCAGCAATACTTGGGTTACTATCTACAGCATTAAGCCCAAATAAATTATTTTTATTTTGTGAAATACTACTTTTACCCCAGCCAGATTCTAATGCTGCAAAACTTGCTGCCATTAGCGCATTTACTCCATAAGTATCTTGATACTTTACAAATATTTCTCCAGTATTATTTAATTTAGAAATATTTGAATTAGCTTTTTTATTTAAATAATTAGTTAATTCTGCACCAGTATAATTGGTCTTGCTTCTCATTGGTAAATATTGAAAGTAATTATAATAAGGATTTTGTGGGTTAACGGAATTACTACGAACATTATTTTTATAGTCTGCAATCATAATATTATAATCAGTATAGAAATAATGTCCATCATAACTATAGTACTCTTTGCCTTTAACTAAATACGACGGTCCAACACCTACATAGTTATAATTACCCTCATTTTGAGTTGCATTAACATTATTTGAAATATAATGATATAGCAATCCCTTTGAATTAACCTCATAGTTACTAGCATAATATCTTCCTTGTGGAACAATTTCAACTAAATTCTCATCAACCAGTCCAACAACACCAGAAATCATAAATTTTACCTTACCATTTTCATATCCTAAAAAAGCGGCATCAGCTGCACTAGCTTTGGAAAGATAGCCTTCTTGACCAGTATGATAGTCTATATATTTAGTCGTTGTACCCGCACTACGGCAATTAAAGTTGATCATATTAGCTGTAACAACCGTTTTAGCAAGGGGATTATAAACTTCTCCTGTTGTACCATCATATACTTCAACAGTTTTTATATTACCATTTTCATCAACAAAATTAGTTTGACCAATAACCTTATCAGTTTCACTATAGGTATTTGCCTCTACATCTGTATTTATGGATTCATTTATTTTAGTTTGAACTTTGCCATCTATTGTGACTGCCGCCTCTTCTTCTTTTGTTTCATCTACATCAGTGGTCATTTTAGCACTTTCATGATTTAGATGATTCTCACTTTTTTCATCCAAGCCATTAATTACAGTAACATTTCCTACTGTCATACTCAACGTAATTAATGACACGGCACTAACTTTAGCTACTTTCTTCTTCAAGTTAACACTTCCTTTCTTTTTTAAACAATTTCAGTATACAAAAAAAGGATGTAAATAACAACCTTTTATCATTTGCATTTTAGCTTTTTTCTAGCATAAAATCTATTTATCATGATGTAATTGGAGATTAAATTTAATATACTTTACAATAATTGCACTATAAAACAAAAAGCACTATTTATTATCTATTTTTAACAATATTACAAATAGGATAAAATATAATTATATAAATATACTATTTTATTTATCTTTTTAAATTTACATACAATTTTTCTATAATATCATTATCTATATTTTCATCAAACTTTCTTGCCATAAAAAAATTTGAATTAATTAATTTGCTAAAATCATTAATCGTAAATGTATTAGGATGATTGAGCTGATTTGTCCAATCAACATATGTTAATTTATCACTGTGACAATCCTTATAGCTGCTATTCATATATAGTGTTTGTATTATAGATTCATCTGGCACCAAACAATGAGAGTAATAATCTATATATTTACTATTTTCTAACATATCATAAATTTCTTTTGTACACTCATAAGTTAAAGTCCACCATTGACTTCCAAAATAAAAATCGGTATCTAAATTATTTACTCTTTTAAATAAAACGGTTCTATGTAAACCACCTGTTATTATCATATATAACAGCTTAATAGCTTTACAAATTGTATTATTCTTCTTTATCCAATGTGGATAATATAATTCATTTCGTTTTAATAATCTTTTATAACAAGAATCGTTTTTTCCTATAATTTCAATATAATTTTTACCTTTATTTTCTTCTAAATATTTTACTATCTCATCCTTACTTTTAATTGGAAAATCTTGACCACTTATTAACCAAACATAGTCATATACCCTATCGGCATCAAAAATAACCTCCAATAAGTTTTTAGTGGCTAAAATCATAGAAATATCTCCCCATGAAATATTTATTCTTTTTTCTTCAGGCAACATATAAATGTTCGTCCCTGCCTTAATTTTTGGCATAATTGAAGATTTCTTATCTAAATGAATATAAAAATCAACTTCTTCACCATCTAACACATTTAATAACTTATTAATTTGTTCCTCATTTTTATGGCATAAAATCAAAAACGCTATCTTCATTATAATAACTTATACTCAATTCTAATTGCTCAATTAAGTATTTCCCCTTCCTTTTCCTTCTAAAATCACCATTTCTTGATATAAATCCTACAATAAAAACGATTGTATATTTGCACTTACTATTAAGATACTCGCCTTTATAAAATAACTAACTCTTTGCACTAGTTTTTTTAACATATTAAAGAAAAATTTCTATTTCATTTATCTAGATAAAAATTAGCATCAGCGTCACATCTACTATAATTAGGATTATAGTATGGATCATTCTTTATTATTTCACCATATTTATTTTTCATATACTGCTCTTCAAATTTTAATATTTCATACTTTTCTTTTGTGGTATCAAGTCCTCTTGATTTTGACTCCAAGTGGTATAACTCAATTTGTGGCAAAAATACATTGTAGTAACCATGTTGCCTTAAACGTAAATTAAACTCAATATCGTTATATGCAACTTTTAATGATTCATTTAAATATCCTACTTCTATTATTTTTTTCCTTTCAACTGCTAAACATGCAGCTGTAACTGCACTATAATTGTATGGTACCCTCAGTCTACCAAAAATACCAATTTCTTCTCGAGTAGCATTTATATAAGCGTGCGAAGCAATGGTATTCAATCCTAATAAGACTCCTCCATGTTGAACAGTTCCATCTTCATATAACAATTTCGGTCCAACTGCACCAATATGTTTTTGTATCGCATAGCTTACCATCACTTTTAACCAGTTAGGAGAAATTACTTTAGTATCATTATTAAGTAACACAACAATATCACTATTGCATTGTTTAATTGCAAAATTATTAATTTTTGAATAATTAAATTCCATATCTGCCTTTATAACCCTAAAATTCGATTTCTTATTTAAGTATTCATTAAACAAAAGAAAGCTTTCTTTTGTTTCACTATTATTATCAACCAATACAATCTCATAATTAGAATAATCTGTTATGTCATAAATACTTTCCAAACACTCATTAGTAAGACTAGCACAATCTCTAGTAGGAATTATAATCGACACACTAGGCTCACGATCATATTTATAATCAATAATGTAATAACCGCTTTTAGAATCTTTCTTAGCATAACCTTTTATCTTTCTTCTTTGCAAAGTCTGATTTAAAATATTAACCATCATATTCTCAGTGCGTAATTTTGTATTTAAATTACAATCCATAGATATTTCTTTTTTACGCCAATGGTATAAAATTTTGGGAATGTGTCCAATATTATTAGTCACTTCTGAAAGTCGTAAAAAAAGATCATAATATTCTGCTTCATTCATCTCTTTTCTAAAGCTATCTATCTTATCGAAAATTTCTGTTCTTATTATCGTAAAATGACACATATAATTAAAACTCATTAATGTGTCAGGTGAGAAATCGGCTTTAAAATGCGGCTCGCAAAACTTACCATCATAATCAATCCTATCTTCATCGCTATATATAATATCATATGATTTATTTTTATTTAATAATTTAACATTTTCATATAAGGCATCTTTGTCTAATATATCATCATTACCTAAAAATGCTACAAATTCACCCTTAGCAATTTTTACAACATCTTTGTTAGTTTTTAAATTATATATATTTTGATTACACCAAAGAATCTTACACAATTTATTTCCTTCATATTCCTTTAAACAATTAATTGTTTCTTCATCTGTTGATACATTATCTATTATATAGATTTCAACATTTCTATATGTTTGACTCAAAACAGAATCAATGCATTGCTCTAAATGAATAGCAGGTGTATTAAAGACAGGAATAATGATAGAAATAAGTGGTGTATAATCCAATTCTTGTATCACATCTTCTTTTTTATCTTTCGATAGCCAAATATTATACTCAAGTTTATTCATAGGATCTAAAATAGGCAATCCATTTAATGCCCTTTTTATTTTTCTTTTTGTCTCATAATAATATTTCTCCCACATTGAAATTGGTACTAAGAAATGATATTCACACCAAAAAAGCTTAATCCCTCTTCCTACTAAACATAAAAACTTCCATAATTTTCTTATTATTTTCATATGATTTTTTCATCCTCACACACTTCTCACATCAAAGATACAATTTTATTAGTTATGGCTATTAAAGTTATAGAATTCTGCTAATCAATTTACACTATTATAATAAATAATTACATATTATAGAGAACCTTTTCCATAAACAACACTTTTAACTGTCTTATAAATTATAGTAAAATCTAACCATATTGACCAATTATGATAATAATAGTCATCTAATTTACACCGATAACTAAACTCCACATCACTTCGACCATTAGCTTGCCACATCCCTGTAACACCAGGTTTTAATTTAATAATTGAATCATAATATTGACCCATATCCTCTTTTTCACGTGGTAAGTATGGTCTTGGCCCTATAAAACTCATTTCACCCTTTAATACATTTACAAATTGTGGCCACTCGTCTAACGATGTTTTCCTTAAAAAATGTCCAACAGGAGTAATCCGAGGATCATCTTTTAATTTTTTGTTAGTTAAATACTCTTCTTTTATTTTAGGATCCTCTTCCATCATTCTTTCAAGCTCAGCTTCGGCATTAGGTATCATTGATCTAAATTTATATATTTTAATCAACTTTCCATTTTTCCCAATCCGCTCTTGTGAAAACATGATATTGTCATGGTCACCGCTCTTAACATATTTATATTTCACATAAGCCATTAATGGCAGTAAAGTCATCACCCCTGCTATACCAGCTAATATATCAATAAGTCTCTTAATAAACTTATCTAATAATCCAATTTCATCATTTGAAGTTGCGATTAGTAGCTGTCCATCAAAATCTTGAACTTCTGAAGAAAACGTCATTGTTCCATTCACATCTGGTAAATACTTAACTGAATCAACTTTACCATATATATCGCTCATTACCTTATCAATTACTTGCTGATCAGCTTCTGGTATTGCAATAATGATTTGTTCAATACCTAGGTTTTCTATTGCTTCATCAATTTTATCATATTCATATATAGGACTATGCTTAATAATATTTTCTTGTTCAAATCTAAATAATTCATTTGTTTTATTTACATCAACATATCCCATTATATTAGTTAAAGCAAATCTATTATTATTTGATATTTTTCCTAATCTTGCTGCCTCGTATCCGGTACCAATAACTAATGTTTTCCTCGCAAATTGTTCTCTAAACGCAATTCTAAGAAATCTAGATGCTAATAAACTAATCAAAAACATTGATATCGCCATAAGCGTTAAATGCATTTTTCTTTCGTAACCTGTAGATTGGGGTACTAAAACTAATAAAGCTATGTAAAAACAAAAACTTGATTTGACAAGCTGTTGAATTTCATTCCATATTAAACAAGTATTTAATGAATAATGTCCGTAAATAAATAAAAATAAAAAATATAGCGTTCCTGATCCCACTATTAAATCAATATCCATATGAAAATATAAGCATATAAAATAATACATCACAACCTCAATCATAAATAACATGATTGGCATTATTTTTCTATTCATAATTCCACCTCGACATTCATAGAACAATTATACCTTAATACAACTATTATTTCTATCTTTTATCAGTTTAAACAACTAATAAGATTGTTTAAACTGATAAATATTGTATAATAATTATATACTTTATAGGAGGTTGTCCATGAAATTCTTTTATACGGGATTAAATAAATTTATGTGGAATCACCCATTTATCAAATCTTGTACTCATTTTACTTCAAGATTTTGTCCATACATGGTTGCTATTTTTTATATGCTCTTTTTATTAAAAATATATTTAGATCGACCACACAACCTATTAGGTTTAGCGGCAGAACCAATAGCAGTATTTGCAATTACCGCTATTTTAAGAATTGTAATTGATAGAAAACGCCCCTCTGAAAAATATGATTTGACACCAATTGATGGCAGTAAAAAAACGGGTCATTCATTTCCAAGTATTCATGTTGCTATGTCAATATCAATTGCTTTAGCTGTTTTACACTTTGGTCCTAATATGGGATTGCTATTAAGTACCCTTGCAATAGCTATCTCATTATGTAGACTTTTATCAGGTGTTCACTACTTAACTGATATTCTTGCAAGTATTGCTATTGCTTTTATAGTTAATTTAATTTAATAACTTTTTAATCACAAGATAAAAAATATTCTTGTGATTTTTATTAAATAATACTGGGTGGGATTAAAGGATGCATATAGTAATAGTAAAATATCCAACATGTAATTAAGAATTAGAAAACAATATATCTATTTTCCAAGGTTCAAAACTAAAATTAAAAATAGTGATGAGTATAAAAGGTAGATAATTTTGATATTAAACATTTAACTAAATAATTTAGAAAAAGACTCGACTTCACTTCAAAAGTACGAGTCTTTAATATATTCTTTATAACTCATTAGATCTTCTAGCAAAAGTAAAGTTACCACTCGATACTGAAGAAATCTTAACTACATCACCAGTTTGAGGTGCATGGATATATTGACCATTACCAATGTAAATACCAACATGACCTGACTTCCATAAAATATCTCCTGGTAAAGCTTGTGATACACTTATTTGAGTACCATAACTCTTTAATTCACCTGTTGTTCGAGGAATACTAATTCCTACTTGAGCATAGCACCACTTAACAAGCCCAGAACAATCAAATGTGTTGGGACCATTTCCTCCCCAAACATATGGGCATCCTAATCTCGAATGCGCTGCATCAACGATACGGTCACGTATCGTAATTGTAGCATCTACAAAAGCCACACCACCTCTATCAAATGTGGAGTTTCTAGGAACAAGTTTAATTTCAATTGCTTCTGATTGAATCCTTCCCCCTATCGTACCTGCTGTTTCTCCATTCTTTGCCCAACCTAACCAACCCATATTGGAAACATGCATTCTATAATAGATATCAAAAAAATCAGACATTGTTCTTGATAAACTAATTTCAATTGCCTCAATAGGTTTATTTTGACCTTCAGTTCCCGCTCTTTCATTGCTAGAGACCCAATTCTGCCAACCCACATCAGAAACATGAGTTCGATATGTTAATCCACTATTACCATCAAAATCACTTAATTTAATTTTAACAGCTTCCATTCTCTTTTTTTGATTAGTAGTTCCTGCCATCTTACCTTCATCTGCATAACTCATCCATCCCATATCTTGCACATGAGAGCTATATGTTAATGTTGGTTTTGTTAGTGATGGTAATCCCTCTGTTGAAATTTGACTTCCTTTAATAACTAATTTAATTTGAATCGCTTCTGTTCGAAGTGCAAGTCCTATCGATCCTGCAATCTCTCCATTCTTTGCCCAGCCTAGCCAACCCCTATATGGCACGTGTACCCGATAATAAATATCATACATATCTTTGTACTCATTTGTAAGCTCCGCTTGAAACGCTTGTATAGCTATTGCTTTATCTGTAGTGCCTGCTTGAGCTCCTGATGTAACCCATGCTTGCCACCCAACATCAGCTATATGAGCACGATATCTTACCATACTTTTATCATTTTCTTTAAGATTTAAAATTAATGCCTCTAGTCGCTTACTTTGATTTACAGTTCCTGCAATTTCATTATCATGGACTGTATCTAACCAACCTTTATCTTCAACATGAGCTTGATAATTTATTGCTGGTAACTCCATTGCACTTAATGAAAGGGGTGAAGTAAAAATGCCTAATGTAAAAACTAGCGTCGTGCATGTAAGCATTACTACCACAAATAACTTTAAAAATTTTTTCATAAAACTTTTCTCTGTATATTAGAATCTAATCTGTTATCATCAAATCATTAACAAAAAATTCAATATACTTTTCCTTTCCTGATTTTTATTTAGAATTGTTAAAGTGAATCTATATTTTAAACCAATCCGTACATAATTTAGCTTTTTTCACAACCTACTTTTCTATTATCAAAATATAGTTTTATTAAATATATAGAAATTTTAATAAATA
>OHBC01000716.1_pt1 | contig 10626 bp, 9 predicted proteins | sample 1577331 | NCBI WGS metagenome assembly OHBC01 (sample SAMEA3879570, study PRJEB24766) | human gut metagenome | biome: human-associated habitat; feature: feces | place: USA | collected 1985/1987
AATATTTTTACATTAAAAATTAAATCTATTAAATAGTAGATTTTTTTTTCAATTTATTATATAGTAATATCTAGTTGTTAGGAGGGTACAAAATGGATTTAACATTCAACACCAATACTGATTTTGATCAAACAAAAGTACTAATTACTAATATCATTAAAAATACTGCTGATGACTATGATTTATTTCTTTCAGAAAATTCAATCAATAATCTCTCAGTACATTTAACCATTGCAATTATCCGGATCAAATCAAATAATTATATTCCCATGAGTAACAGTCAAATCGCTTCATATAAACAAGATCATAGTTATCCATATGCAAAAATGTTATGCGACCGTTTAGCACGTGAATTTGAAATTGATTTTCCTGAAGCTGAGATTTCATTGGTTTCCATGTATCTATCAAAAAATCAAAAATTAGATTTAGAAATAAATTCTGGTTTTGATTTACTTGACGATCAAGTTTTTAAGATTTTAAGAGAAACAATGTATACAATTTATCAAGACTATCATAAAGACTTTAGAAATGATGATAAATTATTCGTTGCTATCGGTTTACATTTAGAACCAGCTTTAGAACGTCTTGCAAATGGTCAACTTGTTGAAAATCCTTTAAAAGAAAAAATAATCGAACGTCATCAAGAGGAATTTAATTATAGTAAGATTTTAAATGATGTTGTTAGACATGATTTAAATCTATCATTCGATGATGATGAATTAGCTTTTATCGCATTACATTTTGTTGTTGCTAATAATCGCATCGATGAATAAAATAAATATCTAAATAAAAATATCTTCATTTCGTTGTGCTTAGTCAGTTTTCTAACTAAACAGTAATAAATGAAGATATTTTTTATTTATTTAAAATAACCAACTCACTTATTCGTGTTATGAATTATTATTTTTAACCAATTTACATCCCGCACTAGTTCCAATTCTTGTAGCTCCTGCAGCTACAACTTTTTCCATGTCTTCAATTGTCCGCACTCCACCAGATGCCTTTACTTCTAAATCATCTCCAACAGTTTGTTTCATCAAAGAAACAGCTTCAGGTGTAGCCCCTCCTGTTGAAAAACCAGTCGATGTTTTAACAAATGTTGCTTGAGCTTCCTTAGCTAATTTACATACTGTAACAATTTCTTCATCGGTAAGAAGACAGGTTTCAATGATCACTTTTACACATTTACCCGCAGCAGCATCAACAACTGCTTTAATGTCATTAAAGACTAGATCGGTATTCCCATCTTTTAGTGCTCCAATGTTAATAACCATATCAATTTCATCAGCACCATTAGCAATAGCATCCTTTGTTTCAAACGCTTTAACGGCACTTGTATTAGCTCCTAAAGGAAATCCAATCACAGTACATACTTTAACATCACTATCAGCTAGGGCTTGAGCGCAATAAGCTACCCAGGTTGGATTAACACATACTGAAGCAAAGTTATACTCTTTTGCTTCATCAATAATTTTAGCAACCATTGCTTTAGTTGCATCAGCTTTTAATACAGTGTGGTCAATCATTTTATTATAATTCATCTTCATCTTCTCCTTTATAATATATTCTTTCAAGTGCCTCTTTAACAATTTGGCTATCACCAGGATAATCTACTTGTCCTACATCGAGTGAAATGAACTTTTCATGTCCCTTACCAAGAATCAAAATGATGTCATCTTTACAAGCTATCTCGATTGCCTGTTCAATTGCAATTTGACGTGACTCGATAATTACACTATTAATATCGACAATTTCTTTTTGAATCGTTTTACAAATTTCATAAACATCTTCACCACGATCATCCAATTGTGTCAAAATAACATGATCTAAGTATCGATTCGCTAATTGCCCAAGTTCCTTACGTAATTTGTAATTACGCTTCCCAGGAGCCCCTAAAACCGCAATAATTCGCCCATGCCCTTGTCGAACTCCATCAACATATTCAAAAATAGCTTCATAATTACTAATGTGTTGACAATAATCAATAATAACTGCAAACTGTTGTTCTGTTTGAATCAGTTCCATTCGCCCTTCGATCGGTTTTACATTTTCAACTGCATCAATGACCATCTTATCATCACATCCCATAGCAATCAACACACCGGTTAAAGCCAAGACATTATAAATATTGAACATTGCGATTACTGGGGAATTAACATGAAAAGTATTTCCTTTAAATGAAATATCAAACTCACTATGATCTAAATGTAATTGAATATTTTTAGCCATAATATCACTTTCAATTTCAATTCCGTAAGTCAAAATGCGTCCTTGGGTATTATTTTTTAAAGTCATAAAATTTAAATCATCACTATTTAAAATCGCCCATCCCGTCGGTTTAATCATTTCAAATAATTTTTGTTTAGCTAAAACATATTGTTCCTTTGTTCCATGGAAATCTAAATGTTCAGCCCCAATATTAGTCATTACAGCAATATTAAAATTAATCCCGTCAACACGTCCTAAAGCCAAACCATGACTTGATGCCTCCATTGCAACAACTTTGACCCCAGCTCTATTCATTTCAAACAATTTTCGTTGCAAATACAGAGCTTCTGGAGTGGTATAAGGACATTCCTCTTTACGGCCATTATATTCTAATGAAATCGTTCCTATATATCCACTACTACAATATTTTGCCATAGCATCTTTAATCATTGAAGCAACTACCGTCTTACCACTGCTGCCAGTAACTCCGATAATTTTCATTTTATTACTTGGACAATCATAAAAAAGATTTGAAACACGATTAAGTTCTACTAAAGTATTCTCAACCCGAAAATAAATAATCTTATCATGGTAATAATTAAGATTTTTGGAATGAACGATTACTTTTGCACCCTGAAAAACAGCATCTTCAACATAACGATGTCCATCAACACTTAAACCTTCAATGCAAAAGAAAATCGAATAAGGTTTTACATATCTTGAATCACTATGAATTGAATAGATTTTCATATCGTTGTCAGTATCAAACAATTCATTTAAGCGTTTCATTAAACAACCCTTCCTTCCAAAATTTCATCATATTTATCAATTTTGATCGTTACGATCTCACCAATTAAATTATCAGCTGTTTTAACTTTAACTTTTAAATAATCACCAGCATGACCAATTAAATATTCTCCATCTCTTTTTTCAAATAAAACTTTTAAAGTTTTTCCAATCTGTTTTAAAGCAAACTCATGATTTAGCTCTTTCGATAACTGCAATAAACGATTAGCTCGTTCATGCTTAATTTGATCATTTACCTGATCTTTCATTTTAGCTGCTGGCGTATTTTTTCGTGGTGAATATGGAAAAACATGTAATTCACTATAATTAACTTGTTTAATAAAGTTATATGTTTCTTCAAACTCCTCGTCCGTTTCTCCAGGAAAACCAACTATTACATCTGTCGTAAAAGCAATATTTGGTAAATAACTGCGAATCTTATTAATTTTTTCTAAATATTCAGCTGTTGTATATTTACGATTCATCCGCTTCAAAGTAGCATCACTTCCAGCTTGTAAAGGAACATGTAAATGATCTACGATAATCTCATTTGAGCCGATTAAATCAATAATTTCATCACTAATTTGACTTGTTTCAATCGATGAGATTCTTAATCGCTTTAAGCCTTTGATCTTCACTAAATCTACTAGCAGTTCATAAAAACTATAGTCATCTAGATCCTCACCATAACCAGCTGTATGAATTCCAGTTAAGACAATTTCAACATATCCATTGTCAACTAGCCTTTGGGCTTGGTTTAACACACTTTCTTTTTTTCTTGAACGCACTCTTCCTCTAGCATAAGGAATAATACAATAAGTACAAAAATTATTACATCCATCTTGAATTTTTAAAAATGCCCGTGTATTTTTAAATCGATCAATATTTAGATCTTCAAACTTCCTTAGATTCATTACATTATCAACTTTAATGACCATTTCTCCAGTTTCCAAATGCTCATCAACATATTTGACTATATCACTACGGTATTGAGTTCCAAGAACAACACCAACACCTTCGATTTTTTCAATTTCCTCCGGGGCTGTCTGACTATAACACCCAACTACACAAATAGTCGCTTTAGGGTTCTTACGAATTGCCTTGCGAATCATTTGACGTGATTTACTATCACCCGTATTTGTAACTGTACAAGTATTGATAACATAAACATCAGCAACTTGTTTAAAGTCAACTTCTTGATATCCTGCTTCATTAAAAATCTTCAACATTGCGTTGGATTCATATGTATTTACTTTACATCCTAATGTATGAAATGCTACTGTCTTCATTTACTCACCTTTTTTAATTTCTTTATTAATTTTTTGTAGGTCTTATCACCAACAAATTTATTCTCATATAAAAACTCTAATATTTCTTCATCATCCTGACTATTAGCTAATTTAACCATTGCTTCCTTAATCAAATTAAGATTAGGATATTCTTTTGTATATCGATCAATTAAATTAATTTCATTTGCAATACGATAATTTTGTCCATTAAATTGATATACCGTTTTAAAATCATCATGATAAAAATAATAACTTTCATCATCTTGACCAACCAGCTGCAACGATGAAAATTGTGAATTGTATGGTTGTATTCCATATAATTCAATAACTTTATCTATTGTTTTAGCATAACTATTTAAATAAACTTGATGTTGTTTTAGTGTTACTAATTGATAATCATTAGCATAATATCTGTTTATAAACGGTTCTAAATAAGGAATATAAATTATTTCTCCACTTTGATGATCTTGAAAACTTGGGAAATTATTAATTATCTTTTCTTCATCATGATTAAACATTTTTCTTTTTTCTTCATAATTCACATATTCAAAAATATCATAATTAGCTGCCATAAATTTATTATAACACTCATCAATCGCTATTTTTGTCCTAATTCCATTTAAAATAACTTCATATGCAAATAAATCTTCCGGTGTCTTTAGTTTATAATTAAAGCCTTCTCCTGCCAGCTCTTTATTACCACCAGTCACAAAATTATATAATCCTGTCTTATTTAATTTTATTTCATAACGATATTTATTTAATAAATCCAATATACTCATTATCCAATCTCCCTAGCATAACCAATTACACTTAAAAAATATAATGGAGCTGTTTCACTTCTCAAAATTCTTTTTCCTAGTGAACAAGCTTTAATTCCTAATTTATTCATCATCTCAATTTCATCAAGTTCAAAGCCGCCTTCACTTCCAACTACAATAGTAATTTTATCACCTGAAGATAATTGGTCTAATGTTTGTTTTAGCACCATATGTTCACCTTGTTTAGCAAGTTCTTCAAAAGCTACTAGATTATGATCACCTAAATATTGATCAAGCTGTTCTAGTTTGATTACATTAGTAATTTCTGGAATAAAATTACGCCATGACTGTTCTGCAGCCTCTTTTAATATTTTTCGATAACGAGTGATTTTTTTAGCAAACTTTTGCTCATCCATCTTTACTACACAACGCTTTGTTTGAATTGGAACAATACGCTTGACACCAAGTTCTGTAGCTTTTTGTAATACTAATTCAAATTTATCCCCTTTGGGTAGAGCATAAACTAAAGTTATCTCGACATCTAATTCATTATTTTCTTCAAGCCGCTTATCAATTTTAACTAAACCTATCTCAATATCTTCAATTACGCCATAATATACTTGTCCAGCATTATCTATACAGATAATTTCATCACCATTTATATTTCGCATTACCTTTTTAACATGATGCAAATCATCATCCGGTAAAATTAGTTGTTGTTTACTTGTTAAATCTTCATTTATAAAATATCGTTGCATAATAGACCTCCGCTAACATTCTAACACGAATTATCGACAGAGAAAAGCAATAAACGACATCACTTTTTTTACTTTTTTCTTCTATTTTTATCAGTATTAATTTAGTAAATTAAAAAGTTGATTTCCATAAGCAAAATGTAGTGAACTGAATAAGTTGGACCACAACTTATTCAGTTCACTACAAATATCACCTTTTTTAAATTATTATTGTCCCCTATTACAATTTCACAACTTGTTAAAACTCGATAGTCACTCGCTACCTATTCACGTAACTCTGGAATTATTTGTGGTTTGGCATTTTTACCAGTTATTTCTGTTTCTTTAGCAGAAATTTTTATCATTGCATTCTTTTCCGTCATAAATGATGACCTACTGTTTCATTCGTTACTTTAGATAATAATTTAACTGTCTGAGTGTGGAGTTACCCTTTGCCATCTAATGATATCACAGCTCTCTTATCACTCCCTCCCAATAAAAAAACCAAATATAATTTTGCCTAAAAACACAAAAATATATCTGGTCTTACCTCCTCAAAGCAACAATCCTTCTATGGTATAAATATAACACGGAAATGAATATTATCAATATTTTTAGTGAAACCATTAATAAAAATATAATCCAATTTCAGTAAAATTTCAAATTAATTTTCCAAATTTTTCTACGATTTTATCCAAAAAATTATTTCCATAATCATAAAACTTTTGATGTTTGTAAGTTCTTTTAGAAAAAGACTTACCATACTCATGATTTAAACAATAACCAAAATATATTACACTAGAAATTAAATAAATTGAAATCAGCATGATTACTAAGCTGGCAAGCGGCCCATACAAAGCATTATATCGTGTATAATGATTGACAATATAGAAAAAGAATACTCCAATTAAAACAATGCATGCACTAGTAAAAGCAGCTCCAATCAAGCCATATGATAATGGTTTTTTTTCAAATGATAAATATCGATAAAAACAGTAAAATACAATAAATAAACCAGCCAACATAACAATTGTGCTGTTAATTGGTACTAAATAATTAAATAATGTTAATCCTACTAAACCAATTACTAACAAAACAAAAACTACGATAGCTTTAATTCGCACTAAAATCGCATAAGTATCAAAACCTTCATCAGTCATTGAAATCAACATAAAAGAATAAAAGGCATTACTCGCTAAATAAATAGAAAATCCCATTGAAATAATCAATGATACAAATGTTGTATATTCTTGTGACATTACATACTCAACAAAAGGTGCTAAAATTGTTTCAGGAACATAATCATATAGTAAATTAATTAAATTAGGCGCACTTAAAATATCCGTTTGAAAAACCTTTAAAAAAATAATCAGTGCCGGCAATAAAGCTAACAAAACACAAAAACTTAACGAATAACGAAACAAGTTTCCCTGGGGCGAAATAAATTTCATTACAACTCTTTGAAATCTTTCCATAATCCACCATCCCTCTTTATTGTTAACTATATCACAAAAATGCATACAAAAAAATAGTTAAAGGTGTTCAAAGAACACCTTTAACTTATTGAATCGCTAATTTAAAATCATCATCAAAGTCAACTAATACATGACTTCCATTTTTAATATCACCTTTAATCATTTCACGAGCAACCAATGTTTCGATTCGTGACTGAATAAAACGTTTTAGTGGTCGTGCACCAAATGTTACATCATAACCTTGTTCACTAATTACAGCTTTAGCTCTATCACTTACTGTAATAGTGATCTTTTTATCACTTAAACGATCAGATAGTTGTTTAATAAATTTATCAATAATTTTATTAACAACCGCTTGATCTAATGAGTTAAAATAAACAATCTCATCAATACGATTTAAGAATTCTGGTTTGAAATGTGCTTTCAATTCATTATCAACCGCTGCTCTTGTATCACTATTATTACCTTCTAATAAGTAATTTGAACCGATATTTGAAGTCATAATGATAATCGTATTTTTAAAGCTGACTAGATTTCCTTTAGAGTCAGTAATTCGACCATCATCTAACACTTGCAACAAGATATTAAATACTTCGGGATGTGCTTTTTCAATTTCATCCAATAAAACAATACTATAAGGATGACGACGCACAGCTTCTGTTAATTGTCCACCTTCTTCATATCCAACATATCCTGGTGGCGCTCCGACTAAACGAGAAACACTGAATTTTTCCATGTATTCTGACATATCAATTCTAACTATATTTCGCTCTGTATCAAATAATTGCTCAGCTAATGACTTAGCTACTTCTGTTTTACCAACTCCAGTTGGACCTAAGAATAGGAAACTTCCAATTGGACGATTTTCATCATTGATTCCTGCTCTTGATCTTAAAATTGCATCACTAACTTTTTCAATTGCTTCATCTTGACCGATTACCCGTACCTTTAACGCAGTATCTAACTTTAATAATTTTTCACGTTCAGATTCCATTAATTTATTCATTGGAATTCCTGTCCAGCGAGCAATTACTTCGCTAACTGTATCTACAGTGACCTTTTCTTGTAATAAGTCATCTTCTTTTTTAGAAGCTTCAAATTCTTTAATTTCTTTTTCGATTTGTGGTAATGTTTGATATTTGATTCTTGATGCTTCTTCCAAATTACCCTCTGTCTGATATTTATCCGTTAAAGCTTCTAATCTTACTTTTTGGTCTTTTAATTCTTTAATATGATCCAATGATTTCTTTTCTTCTTGCCATTTGTCAGTTAAACCTTTTACTTGTTCGTCTAAAGAAGCAATCCGACTTTTAATCTCATTTAAACGTTTTTCATTATCTTCATTTTTGTCTTCTTTTTCAATTGAAATTCGTTCCATTTCTAATCGATTTTTCTCACGTGTTATAACATCTAACTCTTCTGGTAATGAATCTATTTCCATACGAATAGAAGCACAAGCTTCATCGATTAGATCAATTGCTTTATCAGGTAAGAAACGGTCAGTTATATATCGTTGTGACATATTAACAGCACCAATAATTGCACTATCAGTAATTTGTACTCCATGATGTGATTCAAATGAATCTTTCAAACCACGAAGAATGGCAATTGTATCATCTTGATCTGGTTCATCAACTTGAACTTTTTGGAAACGTCTTTCAAGGGCAGCATCTTTTTCAATATACATCCGATATTCATCTAATGTTGTTGCTCCAATACAATGCAACTCACCACGAGCCAACATTGGCTTTAATAAGTTTGCAGCATCCATTGCCCCATCAGTTTTACCAGCACCAACTAATTGGTGGATTTCATCGATAAATAAGATAATATCTCCTTCAGCCTTCTTAATTTCATTTAAAACGGCTTTCAATCTTTCTTCAAATTCACCACGATATTTAGCTCCTGCAACTAGTGCTCCTAGATCTAATTCATATAGTGTTTTATTTTGCAGAGAAACTGGCACGTCATTTTTAAAGATACGCCAAGCTAATCCTTCAACTATTGCTGTTTTACCCACACCAGGTTCACCAATTAAAATTGGGTTATTTTTTGTTTTTCGTGATAAGATCTGAATCACACGACGAATTTCTTCATCTCGCCCAATAACTGGATCAAGTTTTCCATCGGCAACATCTTTTGTTAAATCACGTCCATATTTTTCCAATACTTCGTATTGGTTTTCAGGATTTTGATTATCGACCATATTTCCACCTCGCATTTCATCAATAATTTTCTTTACGTTTTTCTTATTTAAATTATAACCATTTAATATTTCTTTTAACCAGCTACTATTTAATTCAAATAATGCCATAATTAAATGTTCTACACTTAGATATTCATCTTTAAAATTATGCATTTGCTTATCCGCTAAACTAAGCAGTTGATTCAAATCATATGAGATTCGAATACTATTTATATCCACATTACTTACAATCGGCTTACCTTGCAACCTTACGTTCAATTTATTTTGTAGATCGGCAATATTGACATTTGCCTTACTTAAGACTCGATATAATATACCTGCATTGTCTTCCAGCAAAGCTAATAGAAAATGCTCTACATCAACTACTTGATGACCCATTTCACTAGCCATTGTTATTGCTTTTTGAATTGCTTCTTGCATCTTGGCAGTCCATTTTTCAATATTCATGTCTATCACTCCTTTAGCACTCTATATCCCTAAGTGCTAATTATATTATACATCTCTTTTTAGCACTGTCAAGGTTAAAGTGCTAAAAAATTAAAATATTTATTTTTAAATCTACTTCTGTCTAGATGTAAAAAACTAGGGTTTGTCACCCTAGTTTAATCTAATATCCAATTATTATTTACCAAAATATCTGTTTAACAATCCTTCAAACGCTTTTCCATGACGTGCTTCATCACGTGCCATTTCATGCACTGTATCATGAATTGCATCTAAGTTTAATGCTTTAGCTTTCTTAGCTAATTCTGTTTTACCCATAGTTGCTCCATTTTCAGCTTCAACACGCATCTCTAGGTTCTTTTTTGTTGAATCAGTTACTACTTCTCCTAATAATTCTGCAAATTTTGCTGCATGTTCAGCTTCTTCATAAGCTGCTTTTTCCCAATATAATCCAATTTCTGGATATCCTTCACGATGTGCAACTCTTGCCATTGCTAAATACATTCCTACTTCTGAGCATTCTCCTTCAAAGTTTGCTCTTAATTCTTTTTTGATCTCTTCATCTACGTCTTTAGCAACACCTACAACGTGTTCTGCTGCCCAAGTCATTTCACCTGTTTGTTCAACGAACTTGTCAGCCCCAACTTTACATACTGGACATTGTTCTGGAGCTGCATCTCCTTCATAAACATATCCACATACAGAACATACAAATTTAGCCAT